>AUXO018058917.1_pt1 | contig 26597 bp, 44 predicted proteins | sample 768731 | NCBI WGS metagenome assembly AUXO01 (sample SAMN02715735, study PRJNA202380) | gut metagenome | biome: sheep rumen | host: Ovis aries | place: New Zealand: Palmerston North
GCAGCAGTTTGGCCCTGCTTGCCGACACCGCATATTTATATACCGCGAACGATGTGCGGTTTGGCATGTACCATTTAACTATTTATTAATCGCTCTGAAATACGTACCAAAGGAGCGATGGCTTTTCCCTATCCCTTAAGGCACGGCCGCGCTTTTAAATAATGCCGCCCTATATCTCTTCAGGTCTGGTCTTTGCCAATCCCCACTTCCCATTTCCGAAGTGTAGCGCACCATGTTAGTTTGGCTCAACACGGATAGCCGCAGCGTAGATTAATGTCCCTACTGTCTTGGACAATGGCGACTTCGGCGGGAATTGAACCCGCGATTTCCAGTGTGACAGACTGGCGCGATAACCACTACGCTACGAAGTCATAAAGGCGGTTTAAACTATTTTTAGTCTCATTACCGCCAAGTTTAAGGACTCTCAACCTTACATATATATTATACTAAATTTTTTAATTAATGTCAATTAATCATCATAACACTCGGTTTCAATACCAAGTTCCTCACAGAAGTCAGATTCAATTTCATACCAAGTCTCATGCATGGCATAGTCATACGCATAATTAGTGTATTCTTCAGAATGGGCCTCACATACGAAATCATCCAGATAGTTAATCATACTACCTTACCTCCTTCTGTATCTATATTATACTTAAATTTTTAATAAAAGTCAAGAAAAAATCATCTAAATTTTTACTCTTTGAACTTTCTCTTTAAAAATAGGTTGTGAGGCTATCGTTAAATTCAAGTAAAAATTTCAAAATTTAGATGAAATTGTTACCTTTATTCGCGTAATAAAGGTAACGGCTAAGAATTTAACATAGTCTTAGCAAACTACGTGTTTATATCGAAAACAAACCGAGCAGTTATCGTACTGGGTTCTCAACGGCCACGAGTTCGTCGGGTTGGTTCCACCCCGCCGACATACATTTACGAAGATGCAGGATTACGGCATGATGTTGCTCCGGAACAAACTTATATGGTCATGCGCTCATAGCTACTTATATAAGGAAAAGTAGCCTAAACCGCTATCTTTTCTCCGCGGTAAGTTAAGATAGCAAAACTTTCCGTAACGACTGTTGCGCACTTAAGTTTCTCCATTATAGATGGAGGCTTCTCGCGCAGTTGCGGGAAGAAGAATCGAACTTCTATCTCCGGGATATGAACCCAGTCATTTTACCTTTACACTATCCCGCGATATTGGGTTGATTACGGCTCAACCCATAAGCCGCAATCACCTTATAGTAGATTTAGTAACTTCGGAAAATCAAAAATATCGAAAAGACTAGGGACTTCCTTAATATCATTGGTAGAAAAATGATAGGTCTTATACTTGGAAATAAAATCTTCCAATTCCTTCCGATACGCATTTTGTGCTTCAACCATTGCCTTGCGCGCGGCATCAACACGCTCTGCGGCGGCCTTGCGCTCGGAAGCGGCCTTTTCCTTCTCTGCCTTGACGCGGGCCTCTTCTCTTTCCTTCAATACCTTTTGACGATTAGCCTCTTCCTGTGCCTTAAATTCGGCTTCGAGACATTCCTTTTCAGTATTGTATACCTTATTAAGTTTTTCGCTGTAGTATTTCATATTAATCTACTCCTTCGCAGTTCCTTACCTGCTTTCTTTATTTCAAGGGAGGTTCCTTACCCTCTCTTGATAAATATATTATAGCATAGTAATTTAAAAAAGTCAAATGTTTAAGGGAAAGAATTTTACAATGAATGGAAGAGATTTTTATATATATTTATTTTGTATCTAAATACCTATTTATTAGGATTATACGTTGAGGTAAAAGGCGTATTTATCCTACTTTCTAGAAAGATGGATTTATTTTTGAGAAAAAGGAGGTAATGATATGGCTGATAATCAATTTGAAACTAGGAATTCCAGATGGAAGGAAAATGATGTTATCAACGAAGAGGACCTTAACCGAATTGAAGATAATTTGGATTATTTGAAAGAAAAGATTGATACATTTAATAATGTCGGCGCCGGGAGTCTTAGTGAGATACTTAATAGTAAAGCTGATGTTAGCGATCTGTAGACTTTATAGGGTAGCGTTAATACTCTAAGTTCACAATTAAGCGGAAAAGCTAATGTTAGTGATTTAAATGGTAAAGCAAGTTAGTCAGCTGTTGATAATCTTACTACTTTGATTAATAGTAAGGCTAATGCTTCTGATGTTAGCTCACTCAATAGTTAGGTTGGCGGACTTGCCACTACTGTTGCAAGTCATGCTAGTGCAGTAAGTGAAGTGAATAGTGCGCATAGGAATGGAGTAACTAATGATACATTAAGTCAGCGTTTTAGCGCGATTGAAAGTGACATTACAGCGATTGAAAATACCATTGGTAGCTCGTCTAGCGGCTCATTAGCCAATCGAGTAACCGCCGTTGAAGGTGCTATTGGTAATGGATATGATAGTGAACATACAGTAGCTGCCGCAATTTCTGGCATTAATAGTGCTTTGAGTAATAAAGCGGATACCAGTGCTGTTAATGAGGCGTTAGCTGGTAAAGCTTCTAGTAGTGATGTAGAGACTCTTGATACTCGTTTAGACGCGATTGATGGAGGTAGTGCTTTAACTGGTAGCACTTTGGTTGCGAGGGTTGGCGCGGTTGAATCTAGTCTTACTGGCGCCGGTGGTATTGATGCACGACTTGATGCTATTGATGGTGGAAGCGCATTAGATACAACAAATGGTACTTTGGCCGCGAGAGTTACGACTGTTGAAGGTATTGCGAGCACTGCGTTATAGGCTTCTGATATTGCAACATTAAATAGCGATGTAGCGGCATTAAAAAATAAGGATACGATTGTAATGACAGTTGCTGCGTTTGAGGCTCTTGATGCAACTAGCACAAACACAAATAAAGATGCCGATTATATTGTGGGTCCATATACTGAGGAAGATGACGCTTATAAATATTATCGTATAATCGGAACAACAAAAACATTAATTAGCGGTGGTGGTAGTGGCACCAATAACGCTGAAATCGTAACTTCTTGGCCGCCATCTGATCCGGATGAAGATACAGATTATTATCGTTTTGACTCAGCCTTAAGCTCATATCGCCATTATCGTTATATTAATGGCAATCTTTATCTTATAGGTGGCGATTTATATACAAAAGCAGAAGTAGATAATAAAATTGCTACAGCACAAGCAGCCCTTGAAGGTGAAAATAAACGCTATTATGCTACTTACAAGACAGAAACTATTGAAATAAATGGTGAAACTCAATAGCAAGAAAATATGTTTACTTTATATGAAGTTAATGCTGATGATACTGAACATACTAACCCACAAATAGTTAGTCGTTTTTAGATTCAAGGTGGTGGTGGCAGTAGTATCCCGGCATCTAATCTTACTATTACTCCAATTACTACTTCTCCAGTAGTGGCCTTAGCTTCAGATAAATTATTAATTACTATTCGTTATTCATCCACTGATGAAAGTACCGGTTCTGAATATGACGGTACATATACGTGGCGCATTGGCGGGCAAGTTGTAGAATCTAATACGATTTACAATGGTGAACGCACCTTTGATTTGACTCAATATTGCTCTATTGGTCAAGCTAGAAATGCTGTATTGTCCATTACTGACGTTACTGGTACAGTTGTAACTCGGGCTTGGACTGTCCAACGTATTAATGTAACTATGACTTCAGATTTCAATGATTCATATATTTACGATACTGGTACTAGTGTACAATTTAGATACAATGTTCAGGGACAAGTAAGTAAAGAAGTCCATTTTATATTTGACGGTACAGAACTTAGTACTACAACAATAACTGACGCCGGTGATAAAATTTATACATTACCAGCGCAAACAACTTCTGGAGCGTATTTATTAGAAACTTATTTGATAGCTACTGTTGGAAATAAAACTTTAACAGTACCAGAAAAGCATATATTTAAAGATATTTTATATAAATCTTCTACATCAACGGCTCCAATTATTGGCTGCGCTTATCGTGGAGTTACACAAGAAGTTAAACAATTTACTGTTTTGAATATACCATATACAGTATATGATCCATTAAATAAATATCCTACTATTACATTAAAAGTAGGTAATACAGTAGTTTCTGAATTCGTCGCTGGTGAAACTATTACTCCTTGGGCCTATCGAGCGGCAGAATTAGGAGAACAGACATTGACTATTTCTTGCCGCAATACTAGCGTTACAATTAAAGTAAAGGTGACTGAACTTCCAGAAGGCATTCGCCCTATTACAGATAACTTAGTTTTTGATTTTAATCCCGCTGGTAAGTCGAATTAGAATTCAGTTGATAAAAATTGGGCGCAAAATAATATTACATTGACTACTTCAAATACATTCGACTGGAATAATGGTGGATATTAGATTGACGCTGATGGTAATTCTTATTTCTGCGTTAAGGCTGGCGACACAGCTACAATCAATTATAACTTGTTTGGCCGCGATGATATTAAAGCTCAAGGTGCAAACTTTAAATGTATATTTAAAGTAACAAATGTACGCGATGTAAATTCGACTTTCTTATCTTGCTTAGCTACTAATAATAGCACACAAATCGGTCTAGAAATGAAAGCCCATGAAACTAACATATATACTTCCGGTGGCACCTTAACACAGCCTTATAGTGAAGATGATATTATTGAATTTGAATATAATATTAATGCCCTTACTGGTGGAACATCATATATTATGGTATACGAAGATGGCGTAGGCGCTCGTCCATTGATTTATGATGATACTTATATTTTACATTAGAATGGGGAAAATGTTTCTCCAATTACTATTGGTTCTAAAGATTGTGATATTCATATTTATCGTATGAAGGCTTATGCAGCAGGATTAACAGATCGTAATATTTTACAAAATTTCTATGCTGATGCTTTAACTCCTGAAGAAATGATAAAGCGTTATGATCGCAATCAAATTTATGATGCTAATGGTAATCTTGACCCAGAAGTACTTGCTGAAGCTTGCCCAGATTTAAAAGTGCTTCTAATATCAGCACCATATTTTACTAATGATAAATCTAATTATGTTAAAAATACTACAATTCGTTGTATTCACACTGGAGGTCGTTTAAGAGATAACTGGACTATCCGCAATGCTTATCACGTAGGACAAGGAACTAGTTCTAACCGCTATGGAGCAGCCGGCCGTAATATTGATTTAATTTTCGGTTTTGATGGGATTAATTCTCCAGTTAGCAAAATTAAGACGGCTGATGTATAGGATTATGTATCTACCGTCGAGTTTATTGATGGCACAACTCTAACTGGAGCTAATGCAAAAATTAATTTAAGTGAAACTTCAGTAGAAAATAACTGGTTTAATGTCAAAGTAAATATAGCTTCTTCTGAGAATGCTAATAATGCTTTACTGCAAAAGCGTTATAATAGATATTTACCATACTAGACTCCGGCTTAGAAGCGCGATCCTCGTATTAAAAATACAATGGAATTTTTCAACTGCGTTATCTTTGTGTAGGAGACAGATACAACTTAGGACGCCAATGGAGTGTATACAGCGCACCGTGAGTTCCCAAATGATACTAATTATCATTTCTATGGTATTGGTAATATCGGTGACTCTAAAAAGACTGATAATACTCGTGTTAATGATCCGACAGATTTAAAAGAATTTGTGGTTGAGATCTCTGACAACAACTTACCTAATGCAATGTTCCAGACTGGTGTTTATTGGACGGATGATAAGCATACTGCTACAACTTATACTCCACCTATAACTAATGAAATGTAGATGATGAAGTATCCTATTACAACCGCTGAGTGGGAGAATGAAAATAACTTAGCTAGAAAGAGCCTAAGTTTAGAAGGATACGTTAGTGGCACCAAAGAAGATGATGATGGTAATATCGTGGATGTTATTACTAATTGGGATTCTTCATTCGAGTTTAGATATGATATGGGCACTAAAGATGGTGAAAGCATAGATAGCGCGACTATTAAGGCACAACAAAAGGAATCTAAATTAAAGTGGAATGAGATGTATAAATGGTTTATTACTTGCCCAGATGAAAATTTCGCTAATGAGCTAAGTAACTGGTTTATTGTTGATTCTCCATTATACTGGTATGTATTTACTGAACGTTATACTATGATTGATAACCGCGCGAAAAACTCATTCTGGCATTATGGTAAAACTTATATTACAGAAGCAGAAGCTGAAGAAATGGGCGATGATGCGGTTAATTACACTATTGATAATGCGGCCGCCGCGATCAATGATGGCTATCGTTTCGATTTATGGGACTATGATAATGATACCGCTTTGGGCATTGATAATTCTGGTATTTTAAATATTACATATGGTAAAGAAGATATTGATCTAATTGAAGGCTCTGAAGCGACACTATTTAATGCTGGACGGAGTGTCTTCTGGCGTCGTATTCGCAACCTAATGAATACTCAATTAACTAATATGTATTCATCTCGTATTGTTCCGGAGGCTTGGAGTGCCGCATCATTAATACAAGAATTTGATACTTGGCAAGAGCAGTTCCCAGAAGAACTGTGGCGTTTAGATATTGAAAGAAAATACTTACGTCCATACTTAACTGGCAGTTATGTACCGGCCACAAAAACATATGCCATTAATGATTCATTCTTGCGAGATATGGCTAACGGTCGCAAACGTTATCAACGCCGTCAATTTGAGCGCGATATGGAAATTTATTTAGGAACCAAATATTTACAAGCAGCCGTATTAGAAGATACTATTGACATTCGTTTAGGTTAGGCTAGTACTAGCTCCGCGGCAGTTGTGCCACCAAATTATACTATTAAGATTACTCCATATTCTGATATGTATATTAGAGTAATGTTTGGTAACAGCACTCCAACATCTATTCGTGCGAAAGCTGGAATCATGTATACTATTCCTTCACAAGTTAATATTAATGATCCTAACACTTTATAGATTGTTATTTATGGTGCTTCTCGTATTCAGGCATTAAATGATTTGTCTGCTTGTTATATTAGAGATAATAACTTCTCTAAAGCAGAAAAATTACGTACTCTAGTAATTGGTAATCCAACTGAGGGATATTCTAATACTAATCTTACTGATCTTACTTTAGGTAAAAATAGATTACTTGAAACATTAGATATTCGTAATTGCCCGAATTTAACAACTAGCTTAAATTTAAATAACTGCGTCAATCTATTAAAATTATACGCGCAAAACACTTCTATATTAGGTGTCGCTTTTGCTCCTAGTGGTAGACTTATCGAAGCTCATTTACCTGGCACTTTAAATACATTATCATTACGTAATTTATACAGTTTAACGACTTTAGATGTAGCAAATTATGATTTATTAATTAAATTTACTTGCGAGAACACTAATGGCATTAATTCTTATGATATTGTTACCGATACAATTGATACTTTAACAGAAGTTGAATTATTGGGTATTGATTGGACTGTTACTGATACATCTGTCTTTTAGGCATTATTAACTAAGTATCACGCTGGTTAGTATATTAATATTACTGGTACGGTAAAATTAAATGGTGAAATCGGTACACAAGAATTACAAGAATATTAGACTATTTGGCCACGATTAACTTGGGCTGCTGGTTATAACACTTATACATAGACACATGTAATTTATAAATATGCTGATACTAGAGATGCTGATACCAATGAAGTTATTACTACTGGTGACACTATTTATGAATGTTATGTACGGAGTGGTTCTGAAGCATTAGTTGATCCTTGGAACACAGAAGAACAATATCGTTTAATTGAAGCAGCTCCTACTAAAAAGCCAACGATTAAAGAACGTTATATTTTTGGTACAGTTTCTTCTAGTGGCAGATACTCCAATTTCTCAGGTTGGACTCCTGAAGGTGATACTAGGACAATTGCTGAAATTAAGGGAGATAATGATTTTACAGTTAGCGGTGATACTTATAATATTATTGCTACTTTTACTTCTACACCGCAATTATATACTATTCGTTGGTTCTTGTCTTCAGACGATACTAACCCAGTACGTGAAACCAAAGAGCCTTAGGAATATGGCGGAGGCAGTAATATTGTAGCCCCAACTATTAAAGAATTGCGTAATAGTAACTATTCTTTAGTAAAGAATGCCAATTTTAACACAACTGCAAAAACTGCGACATATAGTATATTTATTGGCTGGGAAAAATCACCTAATAATATTTAGCCAACAGTAATAGGAGAGCCATATGATATTTATGGCCGTTGGCTTACTCGTACTAATATTAATTATAATACCGCAATAAATAGCGATGAATATAGTACAGCAGAAAAGCTTTACTTAATAAGTAATATTCCAGAATTACGGAGTTCTGATAAATTTGGTACATATGATTTATTCCCAATTACTTTAGGATACACTCCAATTACGGCTGGGACTAATTTATTACCTAATGGTGTAAGGAATTATAATTCTGATACTAGTATTGATAAAACTAGTATTCAACCATTTATGAGTAATAAAGGATTCACATTAGTATTAGATTATAAATTTGATGCGAGATCTAATAATACAGCACTTGAAGCTGTGCTTGCTTCTTGTACTACTGAAATTAACGGTTCAGAGGTTGGCTTTAAATTATGTTATGATCCGCGCACTGAAGGCGTAAGTCGTACTCCGTGGATTGGAATCGGCGATATTAAAAAATATGTTGGACATACTTTTGATGCCCGTAATATAGTTGTTATTCGCTATACTACGACAAATGATTTAATCGTTTATACTGGTAGTAATGGTACAATTTCTACTAAATTTGCCATTAATACAAGTCAATTTAGTGCAAATTCCACTATTCATTGGGATGCTAACGCACTTAAATTTAATGCACCATTGGTATTAGGAGGACTTAATAATACTGATGAGACACATATCAACGCTTATGGTACTATATTTTCTGCTATATATTGGGATGAAGATATTGGCAGAAGCGAATGTGAATCACTTGCTAACTGGTGTTATGAAACTATGACATTTGCTGTATCTGACCATAGTAGTAATAGCGCGCATAGTACTTTAGGAGTATCTGGTAATTCTAATAAAACATTTGTTTTACATACTCTAAATAGCTCTAGTATGGGTGCCTTCAAAGAGCCAGAAGCGACTTCTACAGAGGCTACCGCTGGCGGAGTAATTGGCTGGGGGACTTCTTCCTTACGCGATTTCTATAATAAACGTGTATTCTCTAGTTTGCCCGCAATTTTATAGTCAACTATGACATTAACTACAGTTCACTATCGTGAAGCTGTTTATAGTGCTAGTGGATATACAGCTGGATTTAGTATTACTGGGAATGACAGAACGGTTCAAGATTTTGTTTTCGCTCCTTCTTATCGTGAATTAGCTCCAGCAGAAAATACGGCGAGCTCTTATGGATCTGAAGCTAGGGGGCCACTTCCTTGGTATAATTCTAGTACTTTTGAATTTAGAGATGGTTCTACTACTAACTTTGATAAAACACCCGAAGGAGTAGATTACTCTAAATATACAAATATTCGTTTCCCAACGTTACCGCTTCAACTTGATTCTTCTTCACCACGAAGAGTGATTTTAAATTACTCAATTTCGCGTTCTAGCGCTTACGCTGCATTGCGGGATTAGAGCCTTACCCCACGTCGTGGCGATATCTTAATAGCAGTAAAATCTGATAACGGCGAATAGGCGTATATGTTTGTGACTGACGATGATGTCAAAGCCGGAATTACTCTAGCCTCTGCTACAGATGCTCCGTGTTTAACTCTGCCTACCAATGTAGCCGGTGGCTGGATTAAAAGTGAAAACTGGTGGACACGTTCAGTGCTAGCTTCTACTTAGCGAGTTACTTATAAATTTATTCAAACTAGTGCCAATGGTAATATTGGAGAAAATAATTCTGTTAATAATATTGGCAATATTGTTTATAATATCGCACTTCTATAATAGTATTGGGAGGTATGTGATATGAATTATTATAAATTAATTTAGGATAACAATATAATTGGTGTCGCCACCGACGCCAATTTTTTACGCTTTTAGCCACGTCATCAAGTATTAGAGTATGCTGGCCTTGGATTTGAAGAGTATTTGGGATATAAAGGAGCTTTATATCGTGATAGTTGGATGATGCCACTTCAAACAGAAAAATATTCTTTTAATAAAATAAAAATCCATAGTATTGATTAGGCTGAATATGATGCATTACGTGAAGCTTTAGATAAGCACGAAGTGCCACAAGAAGTAGAGCCAGAAATACATATTACACCAGAAATTATAGATGAAGAAGCTGAGATGACCATTGACTTCGTTCGCTCCGCAAAACTCTCCGAAATGTCCCGCACCTGTAATCAAATAATTGAAGCTGGCTTTGATATTACACTTAATGAGGATGTTGAACATTTTTCTTTAACCACTCAAGATCAACTGAACTTAATTTCTCTCGGCGCGATGGCCTAGGCTGGTACAGAACCAATTCCGTACCACGCCGATGGCGAAATTTGCCGGTTTTATTCTGCCGCAGAAATGAATCAAATTGTTGCCGCGGCGACCGCCTTTAAGATTTATCAAACAACATACTATAATGCGTTAAAGAATTATATCAATTCCTTAGAGACTATTGAAGAAATTTCTGCAATAACATATGGAATTGAATTACCTGAAGAATACAAATCTGAAGTTTTAAAGGCTTTAGAAAATGAAAGTAAATGAATGGCTTAAAAATTTCATACTGTTTCTATTATTTGGTTTAATATACTTTTTAATAGAAACAGTATGGAAGGGCCATTTTACGCATTGGAGTATGTTTATTGTTGGCGGTCTTTGTGGTATGTCTATAGGATTAATTAATGAGTATTTCCCTGAGACATTAAAATTTTAGTATTAGTGTTTAATTGGCGCCGCGTTAGTAACCTTAATTGAAGGCTGTAGTGGCGTTATATTAAATATTATTTTAAAATTAAATATTTGGAATTATAGTAATATGCCGCTAAATTTCTTTTACCAACAATGTTGTATACCATTTTGTTTAGCATGGGTAGTGCTTGCTGGCGGCTGCATACTGATAGATGATTATATTCGATGGAAATTTTTAGGCGAAGAAAAAGTTAAATATTATTTTTAATGCCAAGAAAAAAATATATCATGCTTCCCCTTATAATATTACTTTTTATTTAGAAGGGTTTATCCCTAATAAAGAATTAAAAGGAGAATATTATGCTGCAAGAAATTGAATGTGGTTTTTGTTGGAACAAACGAGACAAGAAAACAATTGAACTTTATTTCTTTGATAGGGCAAATAATATGAGGCCATGTGTCTATTGTCCTATTTGCGGGAGAAAGATGGAGGATGAGACCAATGAATGATATGAATAACCCATGGAATTCCCCTATGGGAATGAATATGAATATGAATATGGGCAATAGTCCAATGAATATGCGTTTTACTCCGCCCGCACCGAAATATGAAGTTATCAGGGTAAATGGTGAAAACGGTGCTCGTAATTTTAGAATGGCACCAAATAGCAGTATGCTATTATTGGATGAGACATAGCCTATCGTTTGGTATGCACAAACAGATGGCGGTGGATTTTTAACTGTAACACCTTTTGATGTTACTCCGCATCAACAAACTCCGCCGATTGATATTAATAATTTAGCTGAAAGAATAAGCAAACTGGAGGAATATTATGTACAACAATCCAATTCTGGAGCTACAAAACAATCTAAGAAGTAGCGGCAACCAGTAGCTCAATTAGCAGCAGAGCCAATGGAACTTGGGACCAATTAAAAATTTAATGTCTTAGGTTAAAATGGCTTCCAATCCTCAAATGATAGTAAACTAGTTAATTAATTCTAATTAGAATTTGCGAAATATCCTAGATATTGCGCGCTTAAATAATACTAGTTTAAAAGATATATATTATACTTTAGCGGCATAGCGTGGAGTAGATCCCGATGCACTTTTACGAGAGTTAAATAAATAATATTTATATTAATAAATATTATTTAAATATATAAAAGGAGAGTGAGCACTATGGGCGAAAATGGTTTAACCGCTTCTGATGTGGCACTATTATCCGGTAACAACAATGACGGCTTTGGTAATGGAGGCTGGGGCGGTATGATTTGGCTATTTGCTATTATTGCTCTTATGAACGGCGGCTGGGGCGGCTTCGGCGGCAACCGCGGCTATCAGCCTCAATATGCAACTCAAGATTTTGTACAGAATGGCTTTAATTTCAATGATTTGCAATCTCAAAATCGTGACATAATGGGCGCGATTACTAGTGGCGCTGCACAGGCTGTAGCTGCAACAAATCAGGCTAAGTATGATAATATTAATGTTGAAAAAGACATTCAAGCGGCCTTAACCGCACAGATTGGCGATGTACGTACTAATCAGATGCAACTATTAGCAAATCAAAATGACTGCTGCTGCTCTACAAAAATGACGCTAATGGATGGCTTCAACGGCATCAATGCAGGTATTGCTCAAGCTCGTTATGAGAATGCTATGAATACGGCTGCTATTAATAACACTACTAACGCCGGAGTACAGAAGATTCTAGATGCAATTACTGGTAATAGAATGGCAGATATGCAGAATCAAATTAACGACCTACAGCTACAGAATGCTCTCAATGGAGTGGTTCGTTATCCTAACGGCTGGACTTATAATGCTGGTAACAATCCTTTTTGCGGCAATCAATGCTGCGGTATGAACATGTAAATTAAACGTCGAACACATTCAGTGTGTCTTGTTTAAAAATGGCACCTGGAGAGGTGCCATTTTTTTTATTATAAAGGAGGAATGTAACATGCTTCAACTTTATAGTGACGGTCTAACCGTAGCTGCGGGGGCCGCTATACCACTAAATAATATTACTTTTGCTAAAGGTTCTAGCGCTACACACATGGCGCCAGCAACTATTTCTTTGAACCAACGAGGCGTTTATTTAGTTAAGGTTGACGCTTATGGAAGCGTTGACGCGGTTGGTGATTTTGGTGTGCAGATAGCCGTTGACGGAGCACCCAGATTAGATGGTATTAATTTAACAACTGGCGCAGTAGGTGATCTATCTTCTGTGGCTACTCAATGCTTAGTAGTTGTCGAGAAATCTAATTGTCCATGTAATTGTACCTCTACTGCGACAACAGTACAAATAATCAATCCTAGCACGGTTGGAGCTACCGGCGCACATTATAATGTAATCGTTTCTAAACTTTGTTAAAGGAGGGATGTCGCATGGCTCAAGCAAATTAGGAAGTTCAGGCGCTTTACTCCGAACTCATTGATAGAATGAAGCAAGGTGTAGAAATGCATGAACAATTGGCTGATTATTATGGCTTTTTGAATTTAGGTGGATATCAGAAATGCCATGAATATTAGATGCTATGTGAATTATTAACATATCGCAAGGCAAAAGATGCTTACATGCGTGAATATAATCAATTAGTGCCACTATATGGAATGGCGCCAATGAATAATAATATGAATAATATGGCCAATATGGCTAATAATAATGGACAAAATAATAATAATGCTAATGCCACTTATAATCGTAATATGTATTCTAATGTTATCCCTGCTAATTGGTATCAACATACTCGTTATGATGTTGATGCTAGCACAAAACGGCAAGCAGTACGAGATGGCTTTAAGCGCTGGATTGAATATGAGAAGGATACAAAGCAATTTTTACAGAATATGAGTCAACGCTTAGAGCAGGCGAATGACCGTGAGGCCGCTCGTAAATTAGATTATTTAATTGATCACGTTGAAGGCGAGATTGAGTGTGCAGAAGAAAAAATGATGGCTCTTGAAAACTCTGGATATGATATGAATTATATCCTACAAGAGCAACCTCAAATGAAGTAGAAGTACGCAGAAAAGATTAAAGAATTAAATATGAAGGATCATCAGTTCCGTCGCCGCGGTTCTGGTAATTATGCAAACTATAATTATTCTGAATATGATGATGAGTATGATTATAATTATAATCGCTATTATCATAATTATCCAAGTGACTATCGTAGGTATTAATCAATGATTAGATTAATTCAGAGGAGATTGATTATCCCGCGCGGCGACACTGGATCTTTTACCGTACCTACTTTAACAACTGTATCTGCTGGCGACGTAGCAGTATTTTCAATCTTTGATCGGATTACGAAAACAACCATCTTTGAAAAAATTTTTCCGGCAACCCCAGAAACATTAACGATTAATTTTTTGCATGAGGATACAGTAGGGTTGGTCCCTGGGAAATACTAGTGGGATATAAAAATTTATGGAAACCCATAGTATGATGATGAAGGAATTTTAATTGGCGGCGAAAATATTGATTCATATTATTCTGCCTATCGGTTGCCAATTTGTGAAATTAGAGAGGTCGCAGAACATGTTCCGAGAACGTGAACGTTTACGGACAAGAGATTTATTACTTGAGTATGATATGCATATAATGCCGCCAAGACCAAGAGCCGATGGCTTGGCGGTAGCATATCCCTGGGGTAATACAAATTTATTGAATTAGGAAGATACACATTTGCCGCCGACTCCAACTCCGCAAGAACTAGCCATGTTGTACCCATGGGCTAATACAGCTATAACTATTTTAATGCATTAGTTCTTTATCGTCGCAGTTAATAATGGTTATATGGGGACTGAAGAAGAATACTTTGCAAGTTTTGGCACATATGTTGGTGACAAATGTATTATATATGGTACAATAGAAAAGTTCCCGATTGTTGGCTCTAAAGATAAATTATATTTTGATTTAGAGACTAAAATTTTATATTATTGGGAAGATGGATATACGCCAGTAAATGCAATGTTAATTGCAGAAACAAAGTTAGATGGAGGTGAGGCATAATGGCCAGTAATAGTGTAAAAGTTACATTATAGATACGTCACGATACTGCTAGTAACTGGGAGACTAGAAATCCAGTTCTTGCACAAGGTGAATATGGGCTTGAAACTGATACTTTTTTAATTAAGGTCGGTGATGGCGTGCGCGATTGGGAACATTTGCCTTACTTAAATAAATTAGATGCCTCTTACTTCTAGTGGCTTGAAGATGGAACTGTTACATTTAGTGATAGCTTCATGAATACTATTGCTGCGTTAGAAGCTGCGGCTGGACAAGCAATTACAAAATTAGAGGTAATAAATCCGCCAGTTAAGGATACAGATGTCCCGAACAAAAAATATGTAGATGATGCAATACGTAATGCAGGCCATTTAAAGAGAGCGGTTGTAGAAGTATTACCTTCGGCTGCAGAAGCTGATGAAAATACTTTATATATGATGCTGGCTGGCTCAGGCGATCATTATGAAGAATATATGATAATTAATGGAACCTGGGATATGGTTGGCACTACTGGCGATGGAGGAAGCTCTGGCCCATATGAATTGCCCATCGCTACAGAAGCTCGACTTGGTGGAGTTAAAGCATCATCTTAGGACGGTTTTCTAGCAGTAACAGCAGAAGGATATATGACTTTTAATGGAATTCCAACAACAAAATTATATGTTCCCACAGGAGATACTTTTATTATATATGGCGGCAGTGCATAAGGAGGTGGCGTAAATGGCGGAACATTAGATTGAGACGCGGATATTATTACGCTACGATACTTATAGTAACTGGATGAATAGTAATGTAATATTACGACAAGGCGAAGCTGCGATCGCGGCGATCCCTACTCAAAATACATTATATAATACTGGTGAAATACCAGAAAATACTCCCCCAGCAATTGGTTTAAAAATAGGTGACGGACGACATTATTTTTCAGAATTACCGTGGGTATAGGCAGTAGCTGCGGATGTTTATAATTGGGCCAAACAATAGACTAAACCTATTTATACTGCTAATGACATCCAAGGACTAGAAAATTATATAAAATAGTTTTTATCTGGCGATGACACAACGGTAGAAGCCCGTATGTACCGTATTATACAAGGTACTGGTGATAATGCTAATAAATATTTTTTATAGTCCCGTGGAGCTAATGACAATGATTGGCAAACTGATACTGTAAATTATATTGATTTTACTGGATTTGCTAAATTAGTTGCTTGGGTAGGCTCTGATGTAGATAATTTCTTTTCATTAGGTAGTCGTACTCAGGAGCATATTGAATATGTGTTATCTGGCCTCGATTATAATGATACACCACAAACTGGGCAAGTCGTTACCGCAGTTTCTTAGACTGATGGTAAAATTTCTGTTTCACGGTAGCAATTAAATTTAAATGAATTAGCTGGTACTCTTGACGTGGCGCATGGCGGCACTGGTAAAACTGAATTGCCATAGAATGAAGTATTAGTAGGAAATGGCACTAGCGGTGTAAAAAGTATAAGTATTGATAATTTGGTAGAAAATAATGATCAATTAGTATACAACTACGCTGTAAAAGCATACGTGGATGCAGCAACTGCTGGTTTAACTGGCGCGATGCATTATATTGGCGAAGCAACTGTAGATATGACTAGTCCTACTAGTTCTACGGTGGACCCACAGATACCCGGTTATACATTTAAAAATGCTGAATCTGGTGATGTCATTACTTTTAATGCGAAAGAATTTGTATGGACTGGAACAAATTGGCGTTTATTAGGTGATGAAGGTTCATATGCGGTTAAAGGCTCTATTACTAATGTAGATATCTCTCCCGAGGCTGATATTGATATATCTAAAATTTATAATTTATCTACGCTATTAGATACTAAAGTAGATAAAATAGAAGGAAAAACATTAACTTCTAATGATTTTACTACTGAATATAAACAGAAATTAGATGATATAGAAGAAAATGCGTAGCGCAACTTAATAGAGCATATTTATATTAATGGAACAGAAGCTATACCTGCAACTATTGAAGGTAAAGCAAATTCTTTATCTATAAGATTAAGCTCTCTTACTCCAGAAGAAGAAGAAAAACTTCGTGGTATTGAAAGCAGGGCACAAGTTAATCTTATAGAACATATTTTTTTAAATGATACCGAATTACCTATCAAAACAGTAAAAAATTTATCTAAATCAGTTCAATTAGAATTGATTGAATATACAGAAGAAGAACAATAGAAATTAGCTGCTATTGAAGCAGAAGCCCAAAAGAACATCATAGAAACAATATCAGTTAATGGAAACAATATTTCTCCTTCTGAAAAAAATATCAATATAGATATTCCAAATTATGAAAATAAAATTGAGGCTATTAAGTTAAATGGTACTACTTTAGCTATCGAAGATAAAGCAGTTAATATTCAATTAAGTAAAAGCGCATTAGATTTTACTTTACTTGATGGCGCGAGAGTACCAAATGAGAATGGAAATAGTTTTGAATCAGTAGATACTGTTACGCAAGAAAATGCACGTATATTAAGTTTAGCTCGCATAGCAAAAACTGGTAGTATTTATGATATTACTAATTTAAATAATAAATATAATATTACGACTCCTTCTGCTGAATAGGATTAGGAGGAATATATTATATTAAATTGTGGAACAGCACAAAAATTAATTGATAATTTTTCTATAAATAATTAAACTTGGCTGAAACCGATGCCAAGGAGGTGTTTATGATGGCATCGAAAACCGTAAACACAAGAATTCAGTTGAAAAATGATACTGAAGCACACTGGAAATAGGCCGTAAACTTTACGCCTCTCAAGGGAGAACTCATTATCTATTCATCTGATAATGGTTCTCCCGCTTTTTCTCGTTTAAAGGTGGGAGATGGGAGTACAAAAGTTAATGATTTGCCTTTTATTGATGCTGGGACGATTAATGGTCTAGAAAATTTTTTAATAAAAGTAAAAAATTATAATGCTTTGCCGAATATTGGATCTGATAAATTATTATATTTAGATTTAAGCACTAGTAATATTTATTATTGGGACTCACAGAAGGGCTATGTAAAAGCATTTTAGTATAGTTCCGCCACTATTCAACCAGTATAGAGTTGGGATGCCGGAACAATGACTGAGGCTTCTATTAGAAATACTAGTTTAGTTATTACTAATGGAACAATCCCGAAATTAACTTTAGGGTCACAAATTAATGTAATAACAAACATAGGTGAGGTGAGTAATAATGTCTAATGGATTTATTGGATAGGTTAGTATCGGCGATGATGCATATTTAATAGGTTCAACTTTATTCGCGGAATGTAGTACACCAGATAATGCAACAGAATAGGTTTCAAATCCATTAAATAAAGTAGCCATTTTATAGAGCGGTGCTAGTTATACAGTAGCTAATGGTATCACTATTCACGTTAAATTTGTGCATGCAAATACACATGATGATGACAATTTAAAATTAATTATAAATGAGGGTGGAGCTGCAGTCCCTATAATTAACCCTAATGGCGCTAAAACTTGGGCTGCAGGTTCAATAATTAGTTTTACTTATGATCCAAATAATGGTAGCCCACAATGGGTTATGAATAGTACTTAGATTGATTTAAGTAATGTAACTATTGATGTCAGCCAATTAAGTAATTTAAGCCTTGGGCAAATCAATTCTAATGGCACAATTTCAACTACTGTTTTAAATAACGGTGATACTGCTATTGGTGAACATGATAAAATAGTCATTACTGATTATAGCTCAAATCCTCAAGGATAGATTACTAGATCTACAATTGAATTTGATGGATCTACTACTACGAAAGCATTAACACCAAAGGGGACCTGGGAAGATTTTAATAATTATAGTTTACCATTAGCTACATCTGAGACTCGCGGTGGTATATAGATTGGATATACACAATCAGGGCAAAATTATCCTGTATAGTTAAATAATGAACAAGCATATGTTAATGTGCCTTGGACAGATACTGATACTAAAGTTGTTCAAACCGCAAAAACAGATGATATCACTTATAAAATATTATTAGGCGCTAATGCTAACCCTATGAGCGGGACAGCTTATGAGGCGGCTTATTATACTGGATTAACATTTAATCCTTCTAGTAAAACTTTAAGTATTTCTGATGGTACGACTACTGGTACTTTAACCGCAACCCAATATAGCGGTACAGCCGCACAAGCAAACGCGGTTGCATGGATAGGTGTCAGTGATAAACCGAACACACTAAGTGGATATGGTATTACAGATGCAAAAATTAGTGATAATAAAATTATATTAGGAAGTAATGAAATTACACCTGTTACTAGCGTAAATGGGCATTCAGGTTCTTCAGTTACCGTTACTGCTTCTGATCTTGGATTAGAAAAAGCATTACATTTTGTTGGAGAAACTTCAACATCTATTATTGATAATGCTACAACTTCACCGATAACTATTAATAGTACTAATTATACTCCTGCATAGGGAGACGTCGTTTTATATTCTGGAGATGAATTTCTTTGGAACGGCGAACGATGGGACTTATTAGGTAATGCAAGTTCATTTAAAATTGTTTAGACTGCTATTACAGATAATACAGGGAGCGCAGATAGTACAAATACTTCAAATTCTTTTATCTATTCTTTTTCTCAAACTGCTAACGGAGAAGTAAGTGTAAAAACCAGAACGTTACCAATAGCTTCTACTAGTCAATAGGGTATTGTATAGATTGCTAGCGGTGGCGCACTTACAATTACCGATGGAACTTTAACACATAGTACTTCTGCAGGATATAAGCACGTCCCATCTGGCGGCTCTAGTGGACAATTTTTAGGATGGAATTCTGCTGGTACTGCTAAATGGGTAGATAATCCTAACACACATTTTGTTAGTAAATTAATTGCTGGACAAAGTACTTCAACAGATAATACAGCAGTAACAAGTGGAAATGTTTATTTACATTTATTTGACGACACTACTTTACGATCTAGTATCTAGCTTAAAGGCGACAAAGGTATTTCAATTACTAATAGTGTAACAAATAGTAACAGTACTATTACTATTGCGCACTCTAATAGTGTTACTGCAAAGACTGAGGCTGCCTAGTCTGCAAAAACGCTTGCTTGGGATGAAACTTTTACAATTTATGAAGAAAAGTATGATACATAGGGGCATATTACAGGGGTAGCAAGTTATAATATGACGATGCCCTCTAATCCAAATTACACTGCGCGATTAATTAAACGGACATCGCGTGTAACAACACTTACTAGAGAAGCTACTACTAATGAAAATACATATTTTAATTTAGTTGAAAATGGAACAATTAGAGATTCTTATCAATTTAAAGGTGATACTATTATTAGTGTAACTAGCACTGCTGGCAGTAATTCTGCTGCCGGTATAGTAACAATATCTGCCACTGCCTTTTCGGGAGCGACTGCGGAAAATGGTGGTATAGCTGGTTATCTTAGCGCACCAACCGCTGGTAGTTAGGGGAAATTTTTACAAGGCAGCGGAGACTGGAAGACTTTAAGTATTCCAACTATTGCTACTGTAAATGATGGAATATTAACAATTACAAATGTTTCTTTATCAGCAACTTAAGGGGGGCGAATTAAGTGAGTTATATAAATAAAATAAAGGTAGGCGATACTACACACTTAATTGAGCCTACCTTGTATGAAAAATGTGATACTGGCGAGGCGACCGCTACTAAATAGACTGATGTAATAAATAATTTCAGTTTAGTAAAAGGAGTGCAAGTAGCGGTAAAATTTACTAATACAAATACTGCCGCTGTCAACAATTTAAAATTATAGATTGGAAATACTACGGCTAAACCTATTAAATATCGTGGAGGAAATTTACCTTCCACAGATACTTTAGCGGCAGGTCATATTTATAATTTTGTATATGATGGCACTAATTGGGAATTAGTTGGAGACTTAGATACAAATAGTAATACGATACCTACTGCATATTGTACTACTGCTGCTAATACCGCTGCAAAAACAGCGTCATGTACGAATTATGCATTATTAAGTAATAGTTGGATACATATATTATTCACTAACAGCAATACAGCACAAGACGCTTTAACATTAAATATAAATGGTAAAGGCGCAAAACCAATTTTTATTGACGGAAAAGCATCAAGCAGTTCTAATTATACGTTAAATGCTGGCTCTTATTTAGCATTTTATAATGGTAATAATTATCAAATTAGAACAGACGGCAAGCTACCAGGTAGCATTGCGGGTGATGCAGCAACAGTAAATGGATATACTGTTGACAAAGCTGTTCCCGAAGATGCCGTATTTACAGATACTAATAAATATCATAAAAGCGGTTCATGGAGTGGATTAACTTATACTGCAACCGCGGTTAATAATGCGGAGAAATTAGAATTTACCATTCCTGATAATTATGGTGATACAAAAAATCCCTATGGGACTAAAGCGAAGAACCTTATCCTTGCTGGGCCTTCTAGCGGAAGTGATGCAGCACCAAAGTTTAGAGCATTGGTTGCAGATGATATACCGGATATTAGTGAAACATATAAGACTTTAGGAACTTCATAGTTTTATGGCTCAGAAAATACTAGTAAGTTTTATAGTACACGTATTAGATCTGACGGTTCTGGTTGGGCCTGGAGTATATTTGACGCATATAAATCTGATCAAACAAGCAAAATTGCTGATTTAAGCGTTTATGGGGCATAGAATGAAATGACATATATGTATATTACTGCTGTAAGAGATTCTGCTACATTAACATGGAATTCTAAGGGTAATATACGTATTTATCCAGCAACCGGTGCAACAATAGCAAATGGTATGCGTTTAGCTACGCCACAATTGACCGTAGGACAATATAATGCTCAAGATGATGGAAGTTCATTATATGTCGCAGGTAGCGGCACCTTTACCGATCAATTGAATGTAGGCGGTGATGTAATTGTTGCCGGCAATACTATAAGAGCACTTGCCTACAAAGACTCTTTAAGCACCTCAGACATCCCTAATCTTTCTCCTTCGATTTCAATTGGAGCAGGCACTGCTTCTAATGCTCCTACGGTTAATGTAACAGTAAACGGGGTAAGTGGCACAGCGAAATCTATTACCACGGCAACAACCGGGGTTTATGGTGTAACTAAATTAAGTGATGCAATTAATAGCACGAGTACTGCGCTTGCTGCTACGGCGAATGCGGTAAAGACGAGTTATGATTTGGCTAATGCGGCGGTGCCAAAAGTGTGGCAATCTCCTCTAACAAAGGGAACGACTCCAAGTAGTGAAGCTTATTATTGTGGCCAAATAATAGTGGATAGTGGAGGCACCGCTGTATCAAATAGATTGGCTATAATAGAGCATCTTTTAGATACGAATAATGTCAATCATACTTACATAAGAACTTACACTGCAACATCTGGTAGTAATAGCCATACATATTTAAGAATTGGGTCTGATGAACAGGTATAGACAAACGGGCATCTTTATGCGGGTACTTTAGCAACCGCTAGTGAAAGAAGAATACGCGCCCAAGCCCTTGCAGGAACTATATACATATATGCGGCAGGGACAGCGACTGGCAATCGAGGAATATATGGACATAATAATGCAGGAACTGGAGCCCCAATATTAATCTTAGACCAAAATAATAAAATTAGCAATTTAGCAAAAGCAACCTGCAATATTGAAACTTCTGGTGTTATATATGCTTCAGGTGAAGGATTACATCAAGTAATTGCAAAAAATACCTCTGATAAAATTGAAGTAAGCTTGCACAATGCGGCTTCTGGCAACCATGGTATTTATTCAAACGGCTACGGTTCTACCGCAGATAACTTTACTGCAAGCGGTAAATGGCTAATTTATAGAGGTACTAGCGGGAAAACGGTAATTAACAATTATCCACTTATCTCTAGTGAAGGAGTAGGTTCAAAGTGGAATAAAGCAAGAGATAACGCAATTATAAAGACAAGCTCTATCGTCTCATATACAGCCCTTGCTTCAATAAAAACTACTAATGGATCTTGGGATATAGGTGCTTATGATAATGCTAGTTTTACCGATGACTTAATATTTAGTTATATTTCTGATACTACTTATTCAGGCAGCGCCGCTACTACAGATGCGCAAATTAAGTTCTTAGAGAACGGTCATATTGTAGCGCAATTAGATGGGAATGCTTCAACCGCTACCTATGCCACTGTGACGCAAACTGTCCCAACTAGTAATACCTCATATTTCCTACCTTTTATTGCTGGCAACGCAGATGGAAATTATGCAGTTAGAGCAAATTCTTTATTCTATATATACATGACCGCAAACGGTGCTTAGTCATACTAGTGTATTGGCGGTCCTTCTTCCAGAGGAGGCATAACATTACACGGAGGGGCAGGATCTTATGGCAATTTAATTCCTTCCGCAGTCACAGAAAATAGAACCTGGACATTACCAGATGCTACTGGAACGATAGCTTTAACTTCTAGTACAATTACAGGAAACGCCGGCGGCCTAACCAATAAAACATTTAACTCAACAAACACTATTGATAATCTATCTGGGACATATTCATTCTAGGGCACAGGTGGTTATTGGGCTGATACTGACTGGGTTGGTTTTCAAGTTGGTAGTACAAAGGATAAATTCTAGGTTGTTGGGAAAAATAGCGGGTTAATTATGCGCCAGAACGATGCTGGCGGTGCTGATACCGCAAGCTGGTCAGATTGGAAGAGAGTAGTAACGGCTACTGTGGATACGGCTATTGGCGCTGCAAATACTCCAGTATATATAAATGCTACTGGTGATGTCGTGGCTGGCACTCAATTAAAAGCGCTTGCATATAAGGATTCTTTGGCCGCATCGGATATTCCAGATTTGAGTGGGAGTTATTTGAAACTAACAGGTGGCGCGCTAACTGGGGCTGTTACTAATACTAGTACTATTATTAGCGTTTCTACCAGTGGTATTTATAGTGCTGCTTCTAGCCCTATGTTTTATTTTTTACGTGCAAATAATACTAATACAGAAAATAAGTTAGGAGCGATTTTCGTTAATACTAAAACAGTAAATGAAAAGCTAGTTCCAAAACAAATATATTTTAGAACTTATCAATATGACGCTACGACTGGAAATCCTAAAGAAGCATGGGAACAATATAGGCTGCCTGAATTAACGGTAGGAAATTCAACTTAGTCGTATGACATTCTTACCTCAAAATCACTTGTAACTATCGCTTAGGGCGGTACAGGTATCTCAACAACTGATGCCCATAAGGTCTTAATAGGCCCAACAAGTGGTAGCGCGGCGGCACCTACATGGCGTACTTTAGCTGCTAGTGATATACCTGATTTGAGTAGTAAGTATGCTTTAGTTATAAATGGAACTGCCGCGAATCAATTACTTGGTTTTAAAGGGACTAGTGGGACACACCATTCTTCAGTAAGTGATTATAACGATCATATTTTTACTCTTGTATCAACAATTAAGGGAGTATTTTTATGGGATAATACAAGCAGTAAAACAGTTTGGACTCTTGATTCCACTGCTTATCTCAAATTAACTGGCGGTACAGTTACTGGTGATTTAACAGTTGATGGGACATTAACTGGTACATTAACAGGCACTGCTGATTATGCAGAAGCATTGAAGAATTAGTATACTTATAATACACGAATTGCTGATGCAAATATAACTCAAGGAAATAACGGCGGTGTAAAATTTTTCTTAGCAACTGGTTCTATGACCGCAAACAAACCAGCAAGTGACGGATATATTTTACATTTTAATTGGGATAACGGCACTGGCTGGAGTTCTCAATTTTATATTCCTAACGGAGGAGCTGCTTCACCACAATATCGTAGTCATACTAATATTTCAACTTGGACTGATTGGAAGACTTTCCTGACTAGCGCAAATTATACTGATTACACAGTAACAAAAACCGGCTCCGGCGCATCAGGAACCTGGGACATCTCAGTTAGCGGTGTTGCCGCACAAGCAACCGCCGCAAATTTGACAAGTACTGCTAATGGAATTGCTTATTTCTCTGATACTGCTGGTACTTTTGATTCAACATCTTCTATATTAGTAGATGATGCAAATGGTAAAATAAATATTACAGGAAAATCTGGTACAAGTGGTGAATTCGTTGCTAAAAGAGGTTCAGAATCTTTTTACTTTGGCTTTGGTACTGGTAATACTAACCGAGGAATATATAGTTAGACTGCACCAACTGCACACTGGATGATTTATGAGGATTCGGATGGGCATGTTTACTTACCAGTAGGTACTGGCACGACTTATTGGGCTGTTGCAGATGCAAGCTCAAGCGCACGTGGCTTAGTAAACACTAGTGCTCAACAATTTAAGGGAATGAAGAGGTTCTGGGGGCTAGGTATTACTGGTTACGATGGAAGTGGTGGATCTCGTTATAAAGACATAGTATTCCAGCAATCAAGTTCTCCAAATGACATCGGTGGAAGACTTCGTTATGATATTGGCAATGCAACAAATGTTAGTAGCGGTACATTTTCCTTCTGGGAATATAGTCCTCAATCAACTGCTACTACAACTAGCACTGGTCATGCTGAAAAATATTTCCTACCTACAACAGCAACAGGATTGACAGCGGACGTTACTTATAATATACTAACTACAAAACCAACTAACAATAAAATATAGTTCATTGCGAACAGCACAGTATCTTCTGGCGGTGGTATTACATTTGTAAATGGAAGTACAGATTATGGGTATGGAATATATCATAATAAAACAAATCTATGGATTGGCGCTACTTCAAATACCTCTGACATACACACTGGAGGTTTATGTTTACATGCTGGTAAAGCCACTAGTGGATATATGAATAGAAAAGCATTTTTATCAGTCGGAGAGAGTGACACTGCGACTGCATCAAAAGCTAAAATGATAGTGTATGGTGGTGATGATGGTAAATCTATTGGCGGCGCGACTTCAGGCCCTGTTTATATTGATACTTATGGTCAAGCCAGGTCCGTCACTTCTGTCCCCATAGATACAGGCGGTACAGGTGCTACTACAGCAGCGGGTGCTTTAGAAAATATTATGAATAATACTGGTATAATTGGTAGCCCGACCTTACCTATTTATTGGGAAGGCAGCCTTGGATAGTTTATGTCTTGTTCAGATGTATTTGTAAGGACTACCGGCGCTAGTCTAACAGGAGCTCTTACTTTTAACCCATCAGATGAAAGTAAACCAATTATTAATGGTAATAATACTGGTGCTAATATGGCAATCTTCGCTGGACACGATCAAGCTACAACCGCAAATTACTTATTAAATAGTGCCATAGTTATTCGTGAACAAGACAGAGTTGGTGATTCAAAAGGAGGATGGCAGACTGGCCCCCGCCGTTATGCTCCGCGACTTGGATTCAATTGGAGCGGAGTTGCTGGTGGCTCTATAATTTTAAATAGTAGCGGGCAATTTGCTTTTTATGGTAGCAATGGAACTACATTAGCTGCAGTTCGTGGTGCTAGTTTTAATTCATCTGTTGCAAGTAATGACTATGCTGAATATCGTCTCACTAATCCTAGCGCGCGACCGGGGCAGTGTGTTATTGACTTAGATGATGGTCATCTTGCTATTAGCACTGAACGTCTACAGCCTGGCGCCTAGATAGTATCTGATACTTATGGTTTTACTATGGGTGAAGATGATTAGCATAAAACC
>AUXO013590340.1_pt1 | contig 26592 bp, 28 predicted proteins | sample 768731 | NCBI WGS metagenome assembly AUXO01 (sample SAMN02715735, study PRJNA202380) | gut metagenome | biome: sheep rumen | host: Ovis aries | place: New Zealand: Palmerston North
AAGGTAAGGTATCAACCTATACCAATAAACAGAAGAAAAACAAGCCAGTGTGGAATTCTGAAACAAAGAAGCAAGAATATAAATAATATAATTAAATCCACGAAGGGAGAAATCCCTTCGTGGACTATTTATTGCATAAATTATTTTTTATTATATGAAAAACTTAATAGTAAATGTCTCAATTTATTGGAGGTATGTATATGGTTATTCTTGGATATCAAGGAATTGGTAAATCTACATACTGTGCGAGCTCAGAGAAAAAAGTTATTGATTTGGAATCTTCAATATTTAGATATGACAATGGAGATAGACCAAATGATTGGTATAAAATATATGCAAAGTTAGCTTTACGCCTTTCTTCTGAAGGATTTATAGTATTTACATCTACCCATAAAGAAGTTAGAGATGCTATTAAAGATTATAATAAGTATCTATATGATAATAAAGAGATTATTATTGCAATATGCCCAGCATTACATCTTAAAGATTTATGGGTAAAAAGACTTTCTAATAGATATGATGCACACCATACTACTAAAAACTATAATGCTTATATAAATGCTGCATTAAATTATAAAGAAAATATTAGAGCAATTGCTGTTGATATTGAAAAAACTTATTATATTAATGATATAGATTTCGATTGCTTTGATTATTTTGATCATATTATAGAAAGTTTTATCTGAGCATACAAATATTTTAATATACTGGAGGAATAAATATGTTTAAACCAGAAGAATTCCATGGCACTAAAGGGGATTATGAACATAAGCGAATTCTAAAGAATATTTTAGAATTTGGCTGTCTTGATAAGAACCCACGTCCAAAGTATGCAGATGGTACGCCTGCTCATACTATTTCATATAATGGCGATATCTCTAGGTATGATCTTTCCAAGGGCGAGTTTCCCATTCTAACTCTTAGACCAATTGCAACCAAATCTGCAATTGGTGAAGTTCTTTGGATTTATCAAGATCAATCTACTGATCTTGATGTTCTTAAAGACAAATACGGCATTACTTGGTGGGATGAATGGTGCTTACCTAACACTAGATCTATTGGATCTGTGTATGGCGCTACTGTAAAGCGCTATGATCTTATGAATAATCTTCTTGAGGGTATTAAGAAAGATCCAGATGGGCGTCGTCATATTATGTGCCTATGGCAAGAAGAAGTATTTAAAGAGCCGCATGGATTAAAGCCTTGTGCTTTTATGACTATGTGGAATGTACGTCATGGTAATGATGGAATTGATTATCTTGATATGGCGTTAGTTATTCGTAGCTCTGATTGCTGTACAGCATGGAGCATTAACCAGGTTCAATATGTTGCACTACAGCATCTTGTAGCTCGCCATCTTAATTATACCCCCGGTATTTTTACATTCATGCAGAATAATATTCAGATTTATGATAGACATATTGAGGGTGCTAAAGAACTTATTTCCCGTGAAGGCATTGATTGCAACCCTCACATTTGGTTAAATCCTGATAAGAAGAATTTCTATGATTTCACGATTGATGATGTTAAAGTAGTAGATTATCCTATGGCTGAAATCAAGGTTAAGAACCCACAGATTACAGCATTTAGGGATAATATCGGTATCTAGGGGGTGTAATTATGCCTGGTATATTTGATTCTATTAAGTTTGTTAAAAAGAAGCTTACTAAAACAGTAGAAAATGATACTGATCTCTTAATGTCAACAGTTGTATACAACACTAAGGAGAATTTAATTATTCTCCTTAGTTTTGGTTCTAAGCATTTTTATAGTGTATTAGAATTTTTAGCTGCTATACATAATACTCCAAATTCTGTTAATTGCATACTATCGCATACTGCAATTGAAAAGGAATTAACAGAAGAAGAAAATGCTGATTTTGATAAAAAACCTGTGAAAATGATAGATAATAAATATTATCTATTAATTTCTGGGCATGCTAAAGCATATCTAAATCTCTTTAATTATGTAGATCAATCCAATACTATTCTTGAAGAATTAGTTAAAGATATTTATCATTATTGCGATTCCGCAGTATTTCAGCCTGTTATTGATGCTGGTATTCTCCAGGAATTTAAGTTTACGTATAAACGTATTAAGCCTAATTATGATAATCATAAGGCATTCGATAATAGTATTAATATGAAAATTGGTAGATATGATAATGTAGATATTATATTCTCTAAATTGCCAAATATTTATAACAGGCTTGATTTATGTAGAATTATTAATATTTATTATGATAATAATAAATCTATTACTGCTGCTGAACTTATTAAGCAAGCAATGGAATATGATCATGATAGTAAAACCGATAATCCATATTTTTATGCTCTATTTAGATTAATGTGCAAAAATGATTATCTGTATACTAGCATTATAAAAAATCCATGTATTGAAAATTTATCTGCTGTTACTAAGCCTATCTATCTTAGATCTGATGAGGATGAAGAAGATGAGCTTACTGCTGATCTTCCTATTGAAGCTCTTGATGAAATTTTTCAGCAAGAATATGATAGATTTGTAAATCCTACAGCTGATGCTGGAGTTGAATATGAAGATATCGACGAACGTCTTGGTGATGATGAAGAGACTGAAAATATGAGAAAAGCAGATATGATTTATGATGAAGAAGATAATTAAAAATATTTACCACAATTAAGTAATAATAAATCTTAAAGGTGGTAAATATTATGACATTATCTAATTTGTGTTCTTTAGCTGATACTTACTATATAGCTGAGCATAAACCAGAATTAAACCAAAAATATGTTTCATATTCAGAATTTATTTATAGTGATGGTACATTTAAGCAGCACATAAATGAAGATGGCTATATTGAAATTGAAGAAATAGTAGATGCTAACTATATTACATTTTTAGATCGGACTGGTAATCTTTATCTAGCTATCTATAAATATATCCAGGAAATTAAATTTAAAGAAATTATTGATAGAATCAATAAAATTAGGGATCAAACAAAAATGCATAAGCATTCTACTGTTATAGTTGATAATAATAGTGATGCAGAACCACCTGCTGAAAAGGATAAGATTTTAACCAGTTCTGCAGATGGAGATTTGGTAAATGTGAATAATATGGTTTGCTCTATATGTGGTTCTAATAAATTTATAGAACCATTTGTATATGATGCTGATCATAATATTACTTGTGAATGTGAAAACTGTAGAACTGTTTATCATCTAATTCCATCTAAGTATTATTTAATAAAATCTAAGACTATATTTACTACATCTACAAATAATGCTGTAACAAGAAAAATTAAAACGGAGGAAGAACACAACAATGATGGAAACTTATATTAAGCGTCTTGTTGAACAGACTATTGCGGAACTAGAATCTAAGCCTCTTGAAATTAAAATTAAGTATTTAAGTGATGATGCTAAGCGTCTTGTAAAGATTGATAAAGGCGATTGGATTGATGTATATGCTGGTGAGGATGTATTTATTCCTGCTAACACCAGGAAGCTAATTCCTCTTGGATTCTGCGCTGAGCTTCCTGCTGGGTATGAAGCTCATCTTCTTCCTAGGAGTTCTACTTTTAAGAATTGGGAAATAATTGTAGCTAACTCAATGGGTATTATTGATGAAAGCTATAAGGGTGATAATGATCAGTGGTGCCTATCTGCATATTCATTAAATCCTGATGGTACATCAATTAAGAAGGGCGATAAGATTGCTCAGTTTAGAATTACCAAAAAGATGCCACAAATCATCTTTACTGAAGTTGATTCTCTTGGTAATAAAGATAGAAGTGGATTTGGTAGTACCGGAACTGTCTAATTAATAATAACATTATAATAAGATGATGATGGCTTCGTATCTTTCTTTCATAACTTGTACCTTCTTTCTGATTTTGTAGTGAACATTATACCCGAAGGGTTAATCCCCTTCGGGTATAACATTTTAATAAATAATACATTCTAATGGAGGTGCTTAACGTTGATTAATGTAGAATACATGAATAAAGTAGAAAACACATATATCGACGGCAGCTCTAGCGTAATGGAATTACCAGAATTAACTTATTTTGATGGTGAACAGTATGATATTTACGATCAGAAAGATTATGGTAAATTTATTCAGGATATAGAACGAGCTGTTAGAATTTCCTATGAATATAGATCTCTTATTAATTACCTAAGAAATTCTGAAGGTATGAATTGTTGCTCTATATTACAAAATGTAAGTAATATGGATTCTACTAAAGTTAAAATCGAAATACATCATTCACCACTTACATTATATTCAATATGCGCTGCAGTGGTAAAACGCAGATTACATAATAAAGAAAGTATTGATATTTTTGATTGTTGCAAAGAAGTAATGTGGCTACATTATATTGGGTATGTTGGGTTAATACCATTATCTGAAACCGTACATAGTCTTGTGCATAATGCATATATTTTTATTCCAGTAAATCTAGTTAGAGGAAATTGGAGAAAATTCGTAGAAGAATATTATGATTATATTTCTCCTGATGAGTTAGATGCCATTGATAATACTGAAGCTATGACTCAGGAATATCTTAATGATACAACTGGAGTTAATAATCCTGTTTCTCAGCAGATGGCTATTTTCAACCTTCATCAAACTTATCTCAAGATTAAGAATAGATCTACTGATATTGCTGGTAATAGAGATATTATTAAAGATAGAATCACAGAGATTAAATCAAATAAACGACAGATGTATAAACTAGTAGCAGATACTACTGTCCATAAAACTAATATTTTAGAAATACTTAATTCTGAAACATAAAAATAACTATACTTTAAGGAGGTATAATTAAAATGGATATCAAAAGCAATCTGACTATATTAGCAGAAGCTGCAGCCAGCGATATTAAGGCAAATTCTTCTGCTTCTCTTAAGTTAGATACAGTTAAAGAAGCTTATGGTGCTATCCCTACTATTAACGAGCCAGCAGTTACTGAAGCTGCTGATGTTATTGTAAATGATACTAGGGATGGTTATTATGTTGAAATGGTTAACCTTGCCCCGTTTATGATGGATTCTGGTATTAAGAGCATTTCTAAGGCTCTTGATATAGTAGCAGAGGCTAATGGGCTTGAGCCTAAGACTATTGGTCTTGTAGTAGATTCTCAGGCAAATATCGAAGCCACTCTTGAGGCAGCTCAGAAGCGTGCTAAGGAAACTGGTAACTATAAGTTAGTTGAGAATGCAATCTCTAAAGTTAATAAGAATAATGTTCTTATTAAGAGATTACTGTCTGAAGGCTATAAGGTTGCTAAGAAGTCTGAAGATTCTAAGGTTTGCCCTAAATGCGGTAAGGCAAAGTGTAAATGTGAGTGCGGTGGTAGCTGCTCTGGTTGCGGAGATAAAGCTGTTATTGCCGAAGAGAAAGAAAAAACAGTAAATGAAGGTACCAATGATTATTCATTATCTACTCCTATCAAGGTTAATAATAAAAGCATTACTATCACGGTAAGAAATGATTCTGATTTATCTGATGACGAAGCTAAAACTTTGTTAACTAAACATGTATCAGATGTAATGCCTAAGATAAAAGAATTCATTAAAAATGAATGGTCCGGATGGATGGATATGGAATATTCTGAAAAACTTGCCAATGAGATCATTGCAGATGTTTTTGATTTTGCATCTGTAACTCAATTTAAAGATGGCAAAATGTATTTAGAATATATGCTAAATAATATGTATACATCACATAAATATTCTAAAGCATTCTTTGGTGCTCATACACTTACAGCAACTTGTTTATATGATAATGGTAAATTTAAATTTAAAAATTGTGGCCTTGAAGGTTAAATAAAATAGCATATCCCTAGTAGGATTAAATTCCTACTAGGGAATATTTTTTAGTTTTTGACATTTAAATAAATTATCACAATATTTAATAGTTACATACAGCTGATTTTTTAGACACTATATTTATAATTATTATTTAGGCTTTGGGGGTAATGCCTATGGGTGATAGTATTGATGCTAAAGCTCTTGATTTAGAGTGCGAAATTGCAAAATACATTACAGATTTGTGCTATAATGTAAAAAATATTACTATTAATGGCGCACAGCCGGTAATTTACAATTATGGAAAGACAGTTGTAATTGATTTCAAAAGAATCATGCTTACTTACAAAGGTCTTGATGCTATTGATGAAGAAATTCTTAAAAATACTTATGAATCTTTGATTAAGATTACTATTCCTATAACTAATGATGCTATTATGAAGGCTATTGATACTTATGCACCTTCATGTAACATGGGCTTTACATATGAGCATGATTTTAAATCTGGTGTCTATAAAATTATTATTGGAGTCAAAGGATTTTCAGAGACTGGTATTGTTAATGAGATGGCAATGGGTGATGCTATTGCCTTGCTAGAATCAGAAAGAGATGATACTAAGTTTGAATACTTTGCTAGTGATACTTTTATTATGGATGCTTGTAGAGGTGATTCCTCTAGAAAAATGCGAAAGTATGCAGCAAAAGCTCAGAAATTCCTGAATAATACTGGTGCGAAGATTGAAGCAAGACCGTATAAAATGAATGGATACAAGCATCAGTTTAATATTGATTTTATAAAGCCTGAAAGTATTATCAAGGGCGGTATTAACAAAGCAGTCTATTCATATCAAACAAAGAGCATGACTATGTTTACCAAAAGTCAAATTGCTACAATGAAGAATAAGGTTGAACACAATATTGCTCGTCTTAATAAGATGGCTGATGAATATGATAATAAGAAAAAGGTTAAGCACGAAGGTAAATCTATTACCGTTAAAAATAGTATCAATGAAGCAACTTCTAAGCAGGTAGATAAACAGTTTACTCAGCTTCGTATTGAAGATTTCACTAAGACATTAAAAGATGCAAAAAGAATGTATCTTAACATGACAGACGAAATTTCTCAAAAGTATAAATCAGCTGATGGTATTTATACTCCAGGTTGGGATACTGTTGATTGGCCACTACCGGCTGACAAATTCTTTGATGATATGATTAAGTATACATATACTAGTAATTTTGATGGTAATAAATATGGACAGTTCTCTGTTGTTGTAGCAGAGATTGATAACGCTAAACGAAGACTTCCATTAATTAAAGATCTTCTTACTTTATGCGCTAAACATATTGATTTTCTATATCGTATAGACAATATTGAGCCAGGTAATGTTGGTTGGTATATTGCTCCTATATCTAGAAATAATGGATATACTGTATCAATATGCCTTAATAGTAATAATTATTTAATTAAATAAATTAATGACAACTAAAGGGATTGGGTTTCATTAATAAAAACAATATGATACTTCTTAAATCCCCTAGGGAGCAATCCCTAGGGGTATTTTATTAAATATAGATTTAATTATATATTATATAGATAGTATTAAGAAAGGAGTTAAAAAATATTATGAATTCGACTTAGAATTAAAGGTTTATTTTAAAAATAATAAAATGTAAGGAGGGAAATCAATGCATAAGTTAATCAAAACAAATTCATATATTGAATTCATGCAGATTAAAATGAAAAATCAGGACTGTGATACAATACAATTTGGGTTTTCTGATATGATTCTTATGTCAGATATTTTTTATGATGCTATACCTAAGTTAGATGAAACTAAAGATATGGATGGAAAAACCATTTGTAATGTTGCAGCTGAAGTCATGACTACGATGACCAAAATTGCAGATAGTACACTGTATTGTACAAGCACTACTCTTGGAATGGAGTTTATTATTGATAGATCTTTTATCTATTATTATATTAATCCATCAATAAAAAGGGAACCTGCAAAGATGGATGGATTGGTTAGTATGGTAGGATATCTTGATCAATTAGATCAAAGAAATGATTCAGACCTAGAAATCAAACATTTGATATTTGATAAGGAGAAAAAATAATGTCGACAGACAAATTTGATAAAATTATTGATGACGTGAAAAAAGACATGCTAACAACATATAATGGCACAAATAATTACGATAAAATTATAAGAATAGGAATACTTGCCACCATTGACAAGATGAAATCTAAAATGCTAAGCATGCTTACAAGTTCTGAGGCAGAAAATGCATAAATTCATAAGGCAGGTGATAGCTTGAATGATAATATTTTAGAAATATGTACTGATGCAAGCTTAAAAACTTTCCCAGATGGAAGAGTTTTTACATGCTCAGGAGCAGTATCAATAAATTCTTCAAAAGAAAGATATATAATCACTAGCGACTCTACTAATAATAGAGGTGAGTTATTGGCTATATATTTAGGAATTAAATTGGCAGAGGAGGAATATCTTCAAAATCCAACTTATAAAGCAATTAAATTATATAGCGATAGCCAGTTTGCTATATTTGGATTACGTGACTGGATGGTTTCATGGATTAATACCATTGACAGTAATGGTGTGATCTATGGAAGCAATGGTAAACCTGTAAAGAACCAAGAATTATTTATGATGATTATAACGTATTGCGTGACTCATAATCTTAGAATTAATTTCTATAATCAGAAAGGTCATGTTAATACTAATTCATCAAAACAATTAGCCAATGCTAATGAGCAATTCAATCATGCTAATGGATTCTTTTTAAAACCAGAAGATATTTTTAAGATTTCATTTTACAATGATATTGTAGATAAAAATAGTAGAAATATTCTGGATAAAGTAAATCCTAATATGTATCCTATAATGAATCATTCAGAAGGGGTAGAAATGTGCAGATATGTAATTCCAACTAATTTTAAAGATTTTATTATGTAAGGTAAAGGGGAAAAGCATGAGCCAATTACCGGAAATGATAAATAACGGTTCTTTTGGAACAAATCAACCAATTGGCGGTTATAATCCATACGCAAATGCTCAACCAATGATACAACCATTTGGATTTCAACAACCGCAAATCTTCTATAATGTACAGCAACAGCAGATGGGTAATATGATGCCTATAGGCAGCTTCAATTATAACACAACTGCATTTGCTCAACAATCTAATCAAGGATTTGTATTTCAACCTGTTACAGCATATAATCCGAATCCTTATCAACCAAGACAGGATTATTATAATCCTTATCCTCAGTTTAATCCGCAACAGCAATCTCCTTACTCTTATGGTGGATATTATGGATATTCTCCATTTATGTCTATGCAGAGAAGACAGGAGATAATTAATGCTCAAATTGCTGTAAGTAAATTAAGATGTAAGATTGCAAATGCAATAACTGGTACTGTTTATGATGATGATAAAATAGATCAGTTATATAATCCTAATAACCCTGCAAATATTAAAACATCAGAACAGCAAGATGCTGATAGATCATGGAACGAGGTTCAGAAATTCCATCAGTATTCTATTAATCCATCTCCCATTGATTATCCTGAGAAGCACCTTGCAAGCTTTATGCAACTTCAAGCCAAGAATTATCATGATGCGTTTGATAGTCATTCGCTTTGTGAATTTCTTGAAGAAGATTATCCAAGACTTATGCGTGAGTTTTGGATTGCTGAAAATATTAAGAAAAATGCTACGAGAGATCTTTCTAGTGTATATTCTAGTAAAGATTATAATGAGCTTCTTAATATGCATCAGTCTTCTAATCCGTATATCAATGATTTGCTCAATCAATCTAAATATGATAATAATATTGATGATATGGAGGTTGGTTTAGCTGAAATATTTGATAGAGAAAGGCGTAGAAGAAATCTACTCGAAGGCAAATTACCAACTTATATTAGTTCTCCTGAGGTTCAAGCTCAAAGAAGAGCATTTACCGAAAGCCTCATGCAGCAACTATATCAGAAAGGGGTGAAGTCGCTTGAGCAGAGTCAGCCTTCTTGAACAGCTTAAGGTGGAGCGTAAATCTGCTTTAGAGTTTGAGTTTGAGAAGTTATGGGCTCCGCCAATAATGTCATTATTTACTCCGGCTGACATTCAAGAGCTAATAAGAATAGCGACTAGCATTAGGTATAATGGTAATATTAATAAGAAGTACGAACTCATAGATGCTGTAATGAGACGTAGAGGTTTTAGAAGAGCTCATTGTGGTACTAATAGAGTGGTTTATAACTTCTTAGAAAGTAGTGCATTTGTTGCTAAAGTAGCTATAGATAAAGTCGGAATGATAGATTCGCCAGCAGAATATATCAATCAACAATATTTTCAACCATTTTGTTGTAAGATATTTGAAGTTGACCCATCTGGAGTAATAGCTTTTGTTGAACGAGTAAATCCAATATCCTCTATTGAGGAATTTATGTCTGTAGCTGATGATGTATTCAATATGATGGTTACTAAGATTATTGGAAAATATGTTGTAGATGATCTTGGTACTAACACATTTATGAATTTCGGCGTAAGACAAAACTCTAATGGATATACATTTGGTCCAGTTATTATTGACTTTCCTTATGTGTATGAATTAGATGGCGCTAAACTAAAATGCCAAACAGAGGTACTAAATAAAAATACAGGACAAACTGAAATTTGTAATGGTGACATAGATTACAAACCAGGTTTTAATGGATTAATTTGTACTAAATGTGGCAGAGAGTATAAAGCTATAGATCTTGCTAAGAATACTCCTAATGTAAAATTTGAGTATGATAGCAAAGACAAAGCAATGGTTAAAGAAATAGCTCATAAAATGAGAGCCAGAATTGTAGATGGTGATAAAATAATCAAAGATTCTGGTAGATCGTCCAGTCATTATCTTTCTAAGGAGGAATTTGAAAATATGTCTAGCTTTAATGATATCCCTGTTGGTGAAATGGAAGTTGGTAAAACTATTCGTAAGAAGAGAGAGCCAGTGCGCCAATTCAGAGATAAATATTATACGGCTCTTCAGAAGCAGTACTATGAAGAGCTTAGCAAAAAGAATAAGACCACTATTGGTGATATCATGGCTGTAGATGAAACAGTTGATAAAGAAACTGAGGTTGCAAAGAATATCAAGCGTAAAAACAGCCCCGATGCATTCAACGATGGCAACTATCTCGATCCTGCGGTTGTTGGTACCACTGACATACCGGAAGTGGTGCTTGTTACTGAAACTGTAGATCGTCATGGTAACGTCATTACCAATGAAGTCTTAAAGGATCTTGAGGCTAAAACATTCCCTGAACTTGTCAATAATCCTACTGTAGTGGAAACTGTTAGCATTGATCCTGATATTCCTGCACCTGCGATTACTGAAGATAGTGATAAAAATCTTCCCGCAGACGTAGTTAAAGAGACGCATCAGTTCTATGAAGCTTCAGCTCCTGTGCATCCTTATACAGATGAGCAGGTTAAAGAGATGGCTCGTGCTGTAGCAATGCAGAATAATGAAGATGTTAAGAAAGAGTATGTAAATACTATTCTTGATCCTGAGGCTGATAAAGAACTCACTAATCCATTCACGAGACCATATGCTATTGCTGGAGATACAGTAAATGTAAATCATAAAGTAACGGCAGGTGAAGAACAAGTGACCATTCCCAATCCAATGGCTGCTGGTGCACAGCATACAGTTGAAGAAGATACCCATGAAGATCATCAGGTTACCGAGACTGAGTACGATGATGATTATGATGATGAAGAATATTATGATCTTCAGGAAAAGCTTGCTAGAAAGGATAGAGACGTAGAACGCAGATTTAATAAGAGGGCAAAGCGCAATAATAATAATTCTATCAATGAATATTAATTAGGAGGCTTATAAATGTTTAATAATCACACAATGAGCCTTGTTATGGATCTTAGATTGATTCAGAATGAGATCAGAAATGTTGATTTTATAACTGTTGCTGCGATAACGACATCTAAGTATCCTGAAGCTCCTAATATTTATTATGCTGGAATCTTGATTCCTCCTACAGAAATGCTTATGGAGTGGGTCGATGGAAACCAACTCATACTTCAGAATGAGTATCCTAAGTATTTAATGGAAAAAGAGTGCGATGATATGATCATCGCACTTATTGCCGCTATGACTCAGAAGAATGTTATTCTTTATATTCCTCAAGAAGAGTATGAGGTTTTCGGTGCTCTGCTATTAAATCATTTGTATTATATGTATGGCATCACATGTAATACTCCGTTTTCTACGTTTTCTCTAAACCAGAATAAGATTCCACTTATCATTTCAAAATTCTATTTAATGAATGTGATGGATCCAGATGTATTTCTATCAACGTATCCGGCAAACTATATGTTACCTGATATTGTTGTTAATAAATTAGCTGAAGATCTGCATCCATTCAATTATCCTGCAACGTTTGATCAATACAGGGATTACTTCAATAAATTAAATGCCTCTAAAGCCAATCATAGACAAACTGTGATGATGACTAGACCGGTAGATAATAATGAGGGCAGTAAATGATTATATTTATTTCTGATCCTAGTTTAATTCCTGTAATAAGTCAAATTAGCGGGAAGAATCAAGTAGTATACAATTTAACGTCATTATATTCCGGTTATCCATCATTATCGGCTTTGGCGACGAATATGTATACTGTAAACAACTCTGGTATGCCAACAAATGTATTTATTGATTCTGTAAATTTTGATATTATGTATGCTAATTCAATAATGAGTAATCCTCAAATGTATGAGGCATTTATGAATATTATGGTTTTAGCATATCAAGGCATTAATGTAATTATTCTTGTACAAAGAGATAATTATAGAGATGCAATTATGGAATCTTTAATTAAACTTATCCAGCAACGCTACGGTTATATAGCATGGGTGGTTGAAGATCCTGATGATATAGAATGCATTAGAGAATCATCATTTTCTCCATATGGCATTATAGCTCTAGATCAAGATATCGCTAAACTAGATGATATGTATAATCGTGGCTTAGTTTCAAGTAGAGCACTTCAACCAATAAGCATGGAATAAAAAATAAGGGGCAAAAATAAAGCCCCTTATTTTTTTAATTTGAAAGGAGAGTATGATATTATGTATACCGTATATGAATCTGTTGAGAAGGTTAATGATAGCGATGTTTCTGTTTTTGGTAGAGATATTGCGATTGGTAATTTCAATCTTAATATTGAGGTTGGAACTACTGGATTGCCAAAGACTAAGAAATCTGCTTCCCAAGCAAAGACTAGTTTAAAAATCGTAACCAATGATGAAAATATTGAGATTTTCACATCTACTACAGGAGATATTGGTATTAAATTCGAAGCTGTCGGTAATGATGAACTTACTGGATTACTTAAAGCTCTGAAGTTTGCAACTAAAGTATTAGAAGATAAGATCAATTCTGTAGAAGATTAAGCTGGTGGTATAGTTGAATATCATTAAGTACTATATATGGGAAGCAATTAATTCAGAGCCAGCACTTAAAACTATATATGAAACCAATCCTGTAATAAAAGATATTGTAGATCAAATATGTTCTGAAGAAGATGATGTAGAAGCAGCTAAGAAAATACTTAATGGTATTATTTCTGAAATATCTGTTGCTCAGACTGTAATTTGTGATATGCATCCAGAACATATAGATGCTTTTTATGAAGTAGCGATTAATAATTTCGTGCAGAATAAAATTTTGAATACTCAAAGTACTAATAGTCAAGTTGTAGCTCTCATTATGCAAAAAGTATTTGAAGAGCACCATAATAAAGATAATAAAGGAGAATCCTAATGATTACTGGATCTATTATTGGTATTGAACCTAAAACAGATTTATCTCGAAAGATTAAAAAGTATATAGAGAACAATCCTAAGGTTTTAGAAGAATATCTTAGTAATAGGCTTTTTACAACAACTATTAACACGGTCATGACATCTGCAAAAACAGATGATGAAGCGCTCCAGCATCTTATAGAAATGGCATTCTCCAGTATTGTAATCTATTCAGAAATGATAAATGCTTTTTCAGAAGTAGCTGGAGAAGAAGCATGTAAAAAGGCTGCAAATATCATTAAGAGTAAAATTGAATATTTCAAAGATTAATAACCCAAGACATTTGAGTAATATAATTAAGGAGGTTATTTATAATGCTTAATGAAAAGAATATTGATCAATTAGTATTAAATCTGCAAAGCGGAATTGATACCTTTGTTTATTATATTGCTCATCGTGTAGAATGCCGTGAGGGATTTATTGATGAATATCAATATAAATCGGTTCCAAGTTTTAGAGTAATTAAACTAAAAGTAAAAAATATTTATAATGCTTATTTTGAGTATCTTAAATATTTAGAACATCCTGAGAATTATCATACTGAATCTGAAGAAACATTTTCTGATGAATTCACCAAGTATGTATATTATTATACAGTACCAAACTCTAAGTCTTCTTATAGTTTAGACCTTAACCCTAGAATTCCATCTGTTATCTTTGGTACTAGAAGAATTCTTTATAAGTCAGGTATTATTGTTGGTGATTACAACGATGATACCAAGCTTAAACCAATTTATACTAATTCATTAGTCTTTGGTGGTTTAACTCCTGCTGAAGTTAATGAAAGGTATGAAAACCGTAAGTTAGATTGGAAATATAAGAGATTAGATAATGCTGTTACTATTGATGGTATTTCTTACAGATATCTCACTTCTAATTGGTTTATTATTGATATTGAGAATTTCCCAAGAACTGAGATTCCTCTGATTAATACAAAGCAAAAGACAGCATATTTCATGACTAATGAAGAAGCTCAATCTTACCTTAGGGAGATTAGAGCTTAAGGAGGACTAATATGCTTATTGCAATTGCAGCAGTAGATAAAGATTTAGCTATTGGTTATAATGGCGAACTCCTTTTCCACATTCCTGATGATATGAAGTTTTTTAAACGCGTTACAACAGGAAATATTGTTATAATGGGTAGAAAAACTTTTGAATCATTACATAGTAAGCCATTACCAAATAGAGTTAATATTGTTGTATCATCTGATGAATCTCTTAAAAAGCGCAAGGATATTATGGCATTATCTATTGATGAAGCTCATAAATTTGTTGAAGCAAATAGAAATTCACATAATATTTATATCATAGGTGGCGCTAAAATCTATAATGAATTTATTGATGAATGTAACCTTATCTTTTTAACTCATTATTATAAAGCATTTGAAAAAGCAGATGCGTATTTCCCAGATCCTAAAGAGCATAGTTTCAAAAGAGAATGTACTCTTAAAACCGGAATTTGGAATGATTATACATGGAAAATTGTAAGTTGGACTAAGGATTCAAATCATTAAATAATAATATATTATATCCATGATGGAAGGAGGTATGATATATGGAGCTTTGGCAAAATATGAATTATACATCTGGTATATCATATCTCAATAATATTTTTATTTATGAGCTTGATATCCAAAAAGCAAATATTAATGTATTAAGATCTCAAGGGTTACTTGATGATAAGACCTATGAATTTCTGGCAAATTCTGAAAGAATGGTTAGGCAAGTTTATATCGGAAAACTTCAGAAGGATCAGAAATACGTAAAAGCTTTAAAAGAAGGAATCATTGAGGCCAAAAGAAAATTATTTGAAGCTAATAATATTCAAGATTATGAGGTATTATCTATAAAAAATGATGCAGTATTTATTATAGGTAGAATTCCAGCTAATACAAATTTTGGGTTGATCAAATTTATTCCGAAAAATAAATATACTGGATTTTATAAGGTTTTAAATTATGAATTCTATTATTTCTATAACAGCTTGACTAAAGAAGAATATCTTGACGTTAAGGGTATTGGAAATGATGCATTGCGTAAACATGCTGATTTCTTTTATCAGTTTCTTAAAGACTTATTTTATACCATTCAATGTAATGGCGTAGAGATTGCTTTAAGACTATTGAAAGAATACTATATACAATATATCAGTCTTCAATTACCAGTTGGGAATTATAGAAAATTTGATCCGATATCAGATTATCATTTTAAAACAAAAACTTCTATGGGAACTGGATTTTCTATAGAAGAAGCATCTGATGATCAAAGACAATATCTAGATATATCAATGAATCTGAAAATATTATTAGAGCTTCAAAAGATTTTAAATAATATGTATTTCAATAAATATAAATAATATCCAGAGGGAGAAATCCCTCTGGATATAAATTTGTAAATTTATTATTTTTTGATAATGTATTATATATTTGAATGAAAGAAATAATATTATTCAATTTAATAAAATTAAATATTCAACAATTGGAGGAATATTAAATGATTATCGAAATTATCGTTGGAATTGAAGCTCTCACTGTTGCAAAAACATATTTACCTAAAGGCACCTCTCGTAGTTATATTTCGGAGGCTATTCATGAGATTAAAAATCTCGTGTATACAATTAAGCAGATCAAGCATAATTTTGATGTTAAAAAACAGGAAGAAGAGATCATCAATGAAATCAGGAAAGGCAACGTCATTGAAGTTAGACCTGATGGTAGCGTATATCAGTTGACTGAAGATGATTTTATTACATCCAGAGTATAATATAAAGCCATAGGCCATCCAAGGCCTATGGCTTTATACTGTAATGATATTTATTTTTTATTCTTCTGATAATTCAGTTTTCTTATTTTCATTATTCTGTGATCTTGCAGTCATTTTATCTGGAGTTTGCTCTAAGTTATATTGTATAACATAATTAGTCACAACCATATAAATATGGTTGCCTAAAAATGTTGGCACATAGCTTTGATTGTACATTAATGACAGTTTACCCATAAGTGCTGGTGATATTCTATCTGGCACTGTATTAGTTAGATATTCAAGAATTTCTTTTTCTCTTTTTGAGTTAATATAATAGATGTTTGTAGGGTTAATATTAAGTAATACATATTGATCCAGAGCTTCTTGAATAATATAGTTAATATGAGCAATAATTTTTTCTTCATCGTAATCAGTATCCTTGGTTAAATACTGTTTTTTGATATTTAAATCAAGCTTATATGCATTTATTGTGCGATATGCTATGTTCCTGAAGAGAATTATTACTATAATCCATAACCATTTCATAGAAAGGAATGAATCTAAAAATTTATTTAAAATATAAATCCATATCATTATTAGTACCCTCCTAATGTATTATTAATCTAATGTAAACAAAGCAATAGAATAGAGCTAGGGAACGCTCCCTAGCTCTACCCTTTTAGGAGGAAACAAGTATGAAAACCCTATATTAAACCCCCACCAGCAAAGAGGCTTAATACCAAATTAATAATGAATTTCTCCACTATTGCTCCAATCAAGTAAAATTTCTCTTTGTTTTGGAATATTAAGCCAATTAGTCTTTTGACCAAATTGATCTTCCATTTTTAATTGAAGCAACCATTTAAATGCAATATCAAGAGTCAACCCATCTTTATATTCCTGGAGAAATTTAAAAGGATCACCATAGCATTGGCTTAGTGATAAAAATGCATTTGGGTCATTATGAAAGCTCTGATGCATTGTTGCAGTAAGCATTACCACACTAAGCATATTATTTCTATGAGCATCTTCAAGAGCTTTAATAACTTCAAATGTACATACTCTCCCTCTAGTATTAAGAATATGCTCTGTGATCATAATAGCAGCATCTTTAAGTGTTGGCATTAAATGATGTAATTCAATATCGGTCATCTCACCATTAATTCCACGCATTTCAGCATCAAAATCTAATCCAAAATTCATAATGCTGCATTTATAATCTTTATAGAATCTGCTTCTACGAAAAGCATTTTCTACAGCATATATAAATTTAGAATATTCCTCGGTATCAATAAGAGTATCTCTAGTTTGATAAAATTGAATTGTTTCAAAACTACCAGGAAGCCCTATGATTGGGTTTACGGTGTCGATATTAACCATAGTGACCACCTCTCTATTTTTCGTTATTATTTCTTATTCTTATGTTTTAAAAAGATTAATGACATTTAAATAAGTAGGACCTGAAACAACAAATACAAAAGGAGGCTAATAGTAAACAATGATTAATAAAATCATTAAAAAGCTCGTAGAACCAATAGTACAAGAAGAACTTGATAAAAGAAATTCTAAATGTACAGCGCAGCTTAATACTCTTAGAGACTTAACACATAATAACAGAAAACACCTTGATAGTCTAGAATTCCTACTTAAGATGTATCAAGGTAAACTTAGAAAAGAATGCGATGAAAGAAAGAAATTATTAGATGAATATCAAAAAACAATAGCATTACAAAAACTTCATTGTTATATCATTCCCAGGCTAATTGATTCTTCAGGTCTTGAAATTAGTGATGGGTTTGATATTAATAAATATGAAGATGCACTACAATTATATAATAGATTACGTAATGGTGATCTAAAAGATTATTAATTTTTATTTAATTTAAGGAGTGAAACATAATATGAAATTGTATGGTTGTTTTATGGAGTTCTATGATGATAATGAAATGGCTAAAGGATTAGCTATGGTCAGATATCTAGCAGCAGAGGTTACTTCATATGATCCAAAGAACCACACAATATGTTTTAACTGCTCATCACAAGTTATAATGCCCATAATCAAAGATGTTAAATTTAGTATTTTCAAATGTGCTTCTAATACTAAAGATACTTCAACACCTGTATTTGTAGATAAGGATAATAATGGTAATATTACATGTGAAGAATATTCTGATGGTTTTAAAGAATCTAATACATATGATGACAATAATAAACTGACATCTTGTAGAACGACATATCCAAATGGTGTCACTGAATTTGAATTATATGGTTAAATAAATAAAAAATATCTGGTGGAGGCTTAATTGCCTCCACCTTGTATTTTTATTGAATTCCCACATATTAATAATTAATGCACTGCTAGAGGGGAGGTTAATCAACCCATGGTTATTCCAGAAAAAATATACAGTTCTAATCCATTTGTAGATAATGTAATCTATTATGGAAAATTAATGGCAATGAATTGCACAATAAAAGATGAAGAAGAAGCCTTGGCCAATGAGACCAAGGAATCTTTATATGCCGGAGATGTTTTTATAGCATGCGTAGAGAATAGAGCAACTTATGAGATGTTTGAAAGCATTCCAAAAGAAATTTTGGAAAAATATATATCTTCTTCTAGCAATCTAGATATCTATGCAGAAAATCCCAAGAATCTTAAAACTAAGCTTAATTCATATAGTGCCTTTGCGAGGAATAAAATCCTGAATAATCTTTCCTCTTTAGCTAGAACTGTTTATATTGATCACTTTGATGTAATGGCAGATTACTTAAAGAAGGTAGGCCCAAACTGGCTTATAGATAATGCTCAGTTATATGCTAAGTGCAAAAACGGAACTGCCACATATAAGGATTTATTTGATGCTCTACCAATTAAAACAGTAATGAGAATTATTAAGAGATATCTTAATTCTCATGGTTATTGCGATCTAGTATCAATTTGGGATCCCGATCAAATCACAGCAGACGTATTATCATCCCTTGCAGCTGAAGAAGCTATATTAAATGGTAATATGTCTCCAAATAAAACTATTGTTCTTGATACAGATTATCTTCTTAATACTGATGAGTATGATGCATCTGTATCTGATTATATGAATCAATTTGAATTGTATATTAGGTCTAGATCTGATCTTACTATTAGAGATGAATTAAATAAAATCTCTAAAGCCATGAGAGAAGTATTCATTAGTCATTATGATATAATGAAGCAAAGACAATATTTCAGTACTGATTTATATTATAAAAATATTAGTGAATACGCAGAAGAACTTGGCTTTTATACAATAAATGATGATAGATTCATGGCTATTCTTGAAAATGGCGAAGTATATAGAAATCTAACTACTGATGGCGATACTTACGTATATTCACAAACTGAAGGTGAAGATATTGATTTAAGTATCGTAGATCCGGCATGGATGACATTTTACTATGATAGAGCCACTTACCAAAATTGCAAATCAGGTAAAGCTACATATTATGAATTATATAATCTATTCCCATCTGGAGAAAGATTAAAAGTACTTGCTGAAGTCTTAGGTCAAGATGCTATTGATTATAACTTAAATGATGGAGACGTTGAAGTACTACGTGCTTATTTCGAAAGCTATGCTCAAAACTCCACAGCCAAACGAGTTCTTTTGAATAAAAGAATGCGTGAAGTTTATATAGATAACTATCAGCTTTATTTGAATAACGATATTTATCTAAAATGCAAGAATAATCAATTAGATTTCTATGATCTATATGAGTATCTACCTCCTGAGACTATTAAGAGTATTATTAATACTGAAATCGAAGAGACTACAAATCTTCAGGCATATTCTGATAGCAAAAGTATGCTTAATTCATATTTAAATACTCTTGATCCTAATACAGCACAAGAAATTAAAGATGCTATTACCATTGATATGATTCAATGGTATCCTTCACATCATATAGAGAAAAACAATTATTATAGAGCATTAATTGGTTTACCTCCGATTGATTCAAATGGTAATGTATACGAAGATACATTATTACATTCGTATGATGCTACATCTGGATCATTCTTAGAGTTTGGAAATAGATTTATATCTCAAGTACCGACATCAATCTATCCAGAATATCATTGGAAGAACGAATTATATAATTTTGATTCTTATGATATTGCTACATTAAATGAATATGGTATTATTGATGATTGGGTCACTACTGGATGCGCATCTACTAAATACTCATCTCGTTATAGATACTTAAGATATCTTGGTGATGAAAAGCTAGATCTTTATACTTGTAGAAAAGCAGAAAACTTTTCAATTATCGGAATGCCTTCAATAGATAATTCTGATATATACAAAAAGTTTATTGATGCTTTCTCTGTTAATAGAGAATATGTAATCAGAGCAGTATATTCTGATGCATATAAATTTAACTCTGATTATTATAATAAATTTATTATTATCTTTATTCTTGTGAATACTATTATGGATATTCTTGCTGGAATTCCTGATCTGATTATCAATAGAGATGTATTTGATGCTAGATGCATTAAATATCTATTTGAATCTTATGGAGTTCCATATTATAGCGAGATTCCAATTAAATATCAACAAGCAATGCTTAAAAATCTTAATACATTGATTAAGTATAAATCAAGTACTAAAAATATGATTGATATCTGTAAATTATTTGGATTTAATGATATTAAAGTATTTGGATACTACTTGATGAAAGATCGTGAAGTTGATAGTTATACTGGTGAATATATTTTGGATGAAAATAATGATATTCATTATGATCTATCAAAAATATATGTACTGGATGAAACTGGAGATTTTGTTGATATTTCTGGTAGACGTTTCTCAAAGCTTTTAGAATATCGTTATTATGATGAAGATTATTATCTTAAAACTATTACAGTTATGCAAGATGATGGTACTACTGTAAGTAAGAAGATTATTAATAACGATAGAGATCTATATATTTTCGATGCAGAATTAAATCAGATGATTCCGCTCAAAGCCACTGATTATTTTACCAAGGTTAAAGCAAACACAACTCCAGCAACATTAAAGTTTGTTAGAGTTCCAATCAATGAACCGATTACTAAGTATAAGAATGATAGTGATTACTTGATTTCTTATGATGAAATCACAGCTGAAGATACTTGGGATGGTGGATTAGATCATGATTATCTTGCAAAGAAGATTCTAGATTATGAATTCAATGCAGTTAAATCTAAATATATATCTATTGAAACTGTAACTAACTTAACTGAAATGGCATTTCAGGTAAGTTATTTTTATAGTATGCTGTTTGATAATCTATATTCTGAAGAATCATTAACTCTTCAGATTCCTACTTTAAGTCAAAACCATAGGTTTAAATTAACAGATATTATTTTTTATCTGTTTGCCTTAGCGTATTATTATAATGACATTAAAGATACCATCATGTATTCCCCAACACAAATTTTATATGTTAAGGGGTACAATTTTAATGAAGCATTAAATGCTGTATTAGATGATGAGAGATATTTTACTCAAACAGACAGTGCTGGTAATCCTTTAGATGATGCAGATAAAGAGAATATTTTCAACGTAAATGAGAGAATTGATAAAGATAATTACGATTATCAAGAAGAATTCGATACTCCAGAGTATTATGTAAAGGGATTTAATCTTCAGGCTAATATTGATAGTCTAGATAGATGGTTAAATGAAAACTGGCAAATGTCTCTTGAGGATTTTGTGGTATCTACAGATACTGATACATATGGTCAGATTCTTACCTTGAAACAATTCTACTCATTAAACAACTCATATTATCAAAAGAATATCTTTAATGGATTAATGATTCCGGCACAATTTAATAATATTATTAAATATGCTTTTGGTTTTGATCTATTAGAGAAAATTTATAGTAATGATATAAGTAATACAGCCCATGCTTATATTAAAGAGATAATGGTAAATGATTCTAGTGATGATCTATATGATTTCATTCTTGACATTGTAGCTCTTGTATCTAAATCTAATTCATCATATACATATGATGAGCTATTAGATAGATTAAAGAGTGTAAATACATTATCACAACTAGAAAACTATGCTTATATTCTTACTAATATCTTTGGTGTGGATGATGAATCCATGCTAGTATCTATAAATGATGATATTGAGCATCCTTACTATAATGAGATTATTAATAGCACTGCAGATACAATTTATGTATTAGATAATAAAGTATATGCTATTAGAAATAATGAACCTCCTATAGCGGTATACCATAAGTATACTAGAAATGATAATGGAGATTTTATTCTTGATACTAAACAATATTACATTCCTGGAGGAAATGATTATATTCCTCTGATAAATGGCAATATTTATATCAAGAATGCAGATGGATTATTTACATTTAGCGCTACTAAAGTATATGCTTTAAAGAATGAAGAATATGTAGAAATTACCGATGAGAATTTCATTACTCTAGATCCAGATACTGGAGAAAAGATACTCAACTTTGGTAATTATTATATTAAGCAAGATGATAAGCTTATTCTGAATCCTGATAACTGTTATATTCGTGTAATAGTCAATGGTGAAGAAAGGTTTATGCTATTAAAAGACATAGATGAGTATGCTTATATAGTTACAGATTCTGATTGCTATATTAGACATGATGATGGACATTTTGTAAGATTCGATTATACAGATTATTACAGAAGAACTCATTATGATGATGAGCATGGCAATGAGATGGTTTATCATGAAGAAGAACTATACATTGTTACAGATTCTGAAACTGAGTATTTTGATCCATCTGTGGAACCAAGAGTATATTATAAGAAGCTCAGTGATTATTATACCGATAATGATTACGCTTCTTATAAAGATATTTTATATGTAAAAGATTCTTATGGTAATTTCATTCCTGAAGAGAACATAGTATCACCCACGAACTGCTGGTACTTTGATTATGAATCTCAGGAGTATAAATTAGTTAAGAATAATCAGTATAGATATAATAATTATGAGTCTCCCAAGAATGTGCTGTATATTATGGTACTACAAGAGAATTATGATTATTATAAGTATGCTCTTGATGGTAATGGAAACTATAAATTAGTACAAATTCCAGATAAAAGATATGTAGTAAATAGTGATACTAGATATATTACTATGCTAAATGAAACAGATACATACAGCAATACAAATAGATTAATTGTTATATTTAATAAAGCTGTTACTGATGGCATTATAGAAAATACTATGAATGATGATTCTTATAACCCATCACTTAATGATGGTGTATGGGATGAAAATGATTGGTATTATACAGATGATAGTTGGGATGATGATAATGCTATAAGAATGAATGGTGAAAATATCTGGTATTATAGAAATCATAATCAAAATATTCAATCTCAAACTACTAATACCGACGATATTATTGGCTCTGGTTTTATTATTGATGCTGATGAGTATATTAAGGACATTGATTTAGTTTCTGGAGAAACTTACTACATGTCTTTCGATCTCGAAGCTAACTTTAATGGTGCTATTCAAGTCTATAACCAGGCTGATCCATCTGTAACTAATAGTACAATTAGAGTTTATCCAGTTAGAGCAAATGAGGCCATTCATATCAATCAAACATTCAAAGCAAACAATAATGCTAATCCATCAATTATGCTTATTAAGTATAATTTCAATACAAACCCAATTAGGATTGGTGATTATTGCGTAGTATCCAATATAAAGTTTTCTAAATCTTATTCTGATAAATTTATTGCTGATGATATTCCTTCTTATGATCAGCTATTAATGATTTATAAAACCAATGAAGCTATTTATAAATACTTAGTAACTCAGATGCAGCAAACTTCTGATAAAAAGACTTATGATATTTATAAAAAGCTGTATGATTCATTAATGATTACTAAGTATAATAAAGAAATCTTTAAACTGAAAGATGGCACATACGCAACAACATATACTGATTTCTTACAATCTAGAGATGAAATTCTTTATGATAAGTTAGCATATTATAGAACACTAGATCTTGAGGCTATGAGAAAAGAAATTGCTAATGAAATTATTGAAATCATATATGGCGTCGATGAAGTTCTTAATAATGCAGGGAATCTTGATTATTTATATGCATATTTCCCTGCTGTAAGCACATCTTTCATTCAGCAATATATCTATAAACTAATTAATTGGTTTAAATCATGGAAAGTACATCTGCTTGGTATTAATACATTATACAGAATGGGCAATGGAGTTATCACAGATGCAAATGGTAATGTTATTGCTGAATACTCTGGAGATACATTTAATATCAAGATTCTGCATGATGAATTACCAAAGATTAAACTTGGAGAAAATCAGAAAGATGGATTTGTATATGGGGAAGTTAAAATAAATCCGCTTGATGCTACAAATCCAGCTGGTATTCCATATAGTGATCTATTTGATTTATCAGATTCAGTTACTAGGTTTGGTCACGATGCCGGAATTAGGCATAGGGTCAGAATTATGACCAGGCAAGGTAATACAATTACTTACACTGGTGATGATAATGAGATTATGCATATTCATATCAATGACGATAGTACTAAAGTTTCTGTAGAAAATGGAAATAAACTTGTTATTCATTCTGATGATACATTTAGTGTCAGAGATGATAACCGAATGATTCTTACCAATGATGAAGATCCTCAGGCAGTTTATGATTCTCAAATTATAGATGAGATTAATCTATTATCTGGAGACTTCATTGAATATGATAGTATGGAGGATGACGACTATGAGTAAATTACTCTATTTACCCGACTCATGTAGATCAAATGATAGTATTTTATTTAATAAATTTGGTACAGGGAGGATTAACTCCAAGATCGAATTCTTCAATGATCAAGGTGAGAGAATCTGGGAACCCCTGCATAATAAAACAGTTATTGCTGGTGCAGCTTTAACACTAATGAAATTATTTAATTTAGATAGGAGCGTTCTTGAGAATACTCCTACATATGACGATGTTATGAGACTTGATGATGCTGCTACTAATACTGATTATCCAGCAGTGAGTATTTCAGATGGTAACGGATCTGTAGTTGGTTCTATGCCTGATGAAACTCAGCGTATTATTATTGGATTCTGTGTTGGTATTGGTGGATCTGGTCTTGAGGCATCAGATGTATTTGATGTACCATATGCTTCTTGGATTACTCCAGATAATATTATACCTTTCAGATACCCATTGCAGAGCTCTGATTCAGTAGATGAATCAATTTACAAAGGTAAGAAAACTATTAGTCTTAGTAATGGCCAGACTCGTTGTGCATATTATTTCAAGGAGTTCTCTAATACACCAAACCTTGTACAGAATTATGTATCTACAATTGGTACATTCACAGATTCTGTAAGTGCAGAAAGCGTTTATAATAATTCTATTTCTGCTGATAAGGCACAATCTTATGTGGAACTTCATCTTAAGATCACAAATGATGATTGCCGTGAATTCTTCTTAACTCATAGTGGTCTTGAGGACGCTAAGATTAATCAGCTATCTTTAGTTAGCGCATGGACTAAGACAATAAGCAGAACAAAGCTTGATGCTGCTGGTAATATGGTTACTAAAGATTATGAAGTACTTCAGCAGATTAGGCCGTTTAGCGTTGTTAACTTCCCGACTGAGATTCTTAGTAAGCGCGATAAAAGCATATCTATAATCTATACACTGTATTCTTAATACAATACTATTACCCCGTGGGATTGCTCCCACGGGGTATTTTATTTTTTATTTAATATGCATATACTTTAATATATTCATTATGTGTGTATGCTATATCGGTAGACATTGTGCAAACAATATTATTACCATTCCTAACTACGGTAATACATTCTTTTACATCACTACCATTTTGCTGAGATTGTGCTAACAGAATACTACCATTTTCAATATTTGTAATGGTAACAGCACCAGAAGTAGATCCAGCCGGAATAGAAATTACGCCAACTTTTACTTTAAGAAAATTTAGAGTAATAGATGGAGGTAACATATATGCTAACTTTTTCCACATGTCTGTGATTAAAGTTCCGGCTTTCCATAAAATATTAGTGCCTTCAGATAGATTTTTACCAAGAGACATACGTTCTACAATA
>AUXO010506257.1_pt1 | contig 26566 bp, 19 predicted proteins | sample 768731 | NCBI WGS metagenome assembly AUXO01 (sample SAMN02715735, study PRJNA202380) | gut metagenome | biome: sheep rumen | host: Ovis aries | place: New Zealand: Palmerston North
TAATGTATCGGCTGGAAGGAATGTAGTTGGTAAGGGAGAAGATGCGGAGCCTGAGCATATCGTTATGCCAGCAAAGAGCGTCTTTATGATTCTCGCTTTCGATGATGACCCACAACATCTTGTATCTGCTGGTAAGAACGTATTTGCTAATGTATTGGTAGATATTCCTGACCATCTGATTGAAGCATCGAAGAGCGTATTTGAACAGTCTCTCGTTAATGATAATACGGAACATATCGTTGCTGCTGGTAAAACAATCTATTCAGATTCATCAGACGATTCACCTGAGCATACAGTACAAGCCGCAATGCCGATGTATTCCGATACCGCAGACCAGGAGCCTGAGCACCTTGTTTCCGCAGGTCGTAAAGCGAATGGAGAGAGCGTAGATGATGCGCCTGAGAAGGTTGTTGAGGCTGGTAGAAACGTCAGTGGTAACGTTAAAGATGACGTTCCAGAACATTACGTTGAGGCTGGAGGTAACGTATCAGGCAAGAAAGCGGAGAGCGATACACCTGAACACTATGTTGAAGCAGGAAGGAACGATGGAAGGTATGAAGAGCAAACCACTCAACGTATAGTGGAGGCAGGAAGAAAACCCGCAGTTATTTCTTCTAATGAAGATGATAAACCTGAACATATTGTTGAGAAAGGAAAACCAACTGTTTACAGCGAGGAAACTCCACCTGAGCACGTTATCAGTGGTTTGATATTTGAGATGGTTTATGGTGATGCTGATACTGGATTCCCAATGTGTTTCCCAATTATATTCTGTTAATTCAAAAATTAAAAGATATGCCGACAATCGATGATTTGCTTTTGAAGCAGAACAATCCTGAACAAATTGAAAGGACACGTTTCACTCCTGATAAGCAGAAATTAACTGCTGAGGAATGGAATGCGCTTTGCCAAATGGTGAAGGAAAATTCCGTATCTGTTAAGACGATTTTGTTTAATGGTCGTACTTTCTCTCCAGATGAACTTGGTAAGGTTACTATCAACGAAAATAACCCATATAGAATAATTGTTGATACAACTCAAATAGCAGCGATTCCTCAGAACGTAAGTGATACAAATGTAGTAGTTGGAATCAAAGCACGTAGTATTAAGGTTGATGATTACGGAGAGACTGAGTTGCTTGAGAGCCTTGTATTGAAACTTGAAACTCTTGTTAAGGGTACGCAGAACACCTGGAGAACTTACGAATTTAGATTCAATGCAAATTCAAGCGATTGGTATATGCTTGATTTGTCTCCTTACTTGGTAAGCGGTGATAACACTATCCGTTTCCAAGTCATTGGTGACAACTCTATGAGTGATAAAATCGGTAGAACTATCAACGTAGTGAATTTGACGTTGCAGTCTAACAACGATTTTTCAAATGCGTTCACGGGCAATATCTTGAATCTTCAGTACCTTGTAGGTGGTGATATAAATAAGCACGCAATTTTCGATTTCGGTTACACTGATGATAGAGGTCGTTGGAACTCTGTTTATACGGAAACGAAGGAAATTGGTACTGATACGTTTATGTCTTTGCCTGGTAAGACATTCACCTTCACAGACCCACTCGTCATGACGAATGGTTTGCACACTGTAAGGGTGAAACTTGAGAGTATTCCTGCTGCACAAAACGAGGGTATTCTTGAAACGGATACAATCGAATCACAGTATATGGTTATTCAGCCAAATACTCAAGTTTCTCCTATGGTTATTATTAACAATATTCATAATGAGGTTGATAATAATACTGAGGTAGCACTTTTCGATTACGCTGCATATACGGCTGGAAGTGATTCAATGTCGGTTTATTTCGTCATTCGTGATATTCTTACAAGTCAAGTTCTTGCGGTATATGAAAGAGAGGTAGAGAGTTTCAATACTGATACGTTGCGTGTAGAATTGAATCTTGAACTTGACCCAAGCGTAACTAATCTTCAAACGGAAATTCTCACTCTTGATGGTGATGACCCATCTACATCAACGGCACTTGCTCAACCAACGTATATCCTTATACATAATTACTCCAATCTTTCATTCTCTAATGGAGCGGATTTCGTTCTTTCACCAGCAAGCCGTAGTAATAACACTGGTCAAAAGATTATCAATGTTGTTACTGGTGAAGAGGTAATATCACATTGGGAGAATTTCGATATGATAACAGATGGATACGTTCCAGTGCCAAAGTACGTTGATGGAACTATCTCAAGCGATAAACTTGGAGCACTTCACATTCCAGCAGGTAGAAAGATTCGTTTGGAATATAATCCACTTGACGCATTTATCAATTCTCAAGAAGCGGATTCTGGTCCAAATTCTCTTGTTAATAAGAGTGTAACGCTTGAGATTGATTTCAGAACTTATAACATATTGGATGAGGATGAGCCAGTAATCAATCTTTCAACCCAGCGTACAGTCGGAGAAAATACCGATATTTGGGGGTTAGAGATTAAGGCTATGGAAGCATGCATTATGACGAAGGGTAAGCGTTTGCGCATGAATCAGAACGTATTTTGGGCTGAGGAAAAGCGTACACGTTTGACTATTAACATCGTCTATGGTTTGAATCCTGATAATGACCCATCACTTGGTCGTTTGAATTACGTTCGTATGTTTATTGACGACACAATCGAACGAGAGTTTACATATGAAGCAAACGATAGATTCCTTGAAGATGACCTACAACTTGTTCTTGGAGCGGATAACGTAGATTTGGATATTTTCGGTATTCGTTGTTACAAAACAGGTTTGTCTATCAAAGATGTTATGCAAGACTATGTCGCTGGCCTTTCCACTATTAGCGAAAAGAACGAATGGAAGAGAAAGAATGACATTCTTGGTAGCGATGGTAATATTGATTTCGATAAGGCGGTTGCTGCAGGATATAACGTCATTCTTCACACTGGTACGCTGCCTAAATACGGAATGGCTGATAAGGGTAAATGTTTTGTAGATAGTCTTTTCATTCACATTAATGGCGATGAAAAGCGCAGTGGTACTCTTTATAATCTGGATGGTCAGGGTCAAGGAAATACCGCTATGACCTATTATGATTGGAATCAGCAGTATAAGGTTAGAAAGGGTAAGAGTGATGGAACAAATACACGTTGGGAGCAGGAATATCTTGAACCAGGTGAAACTCCATTGAATTTTGGTACAAGCGGTTATCAGATTCAAAATGGTGAATCGAAGAACACGAAGATGGTAGGCAAGATTAACTTTGCAAGTTCAATGCAAGGTCATAAGATGGGTGCTACCATTATGTTCGATGAGATTTTCAAAGACCTTATTGGAAGAGGTCAGATGTCACAGCCTGGTCAGATGATGGAAGGTAATCACCCTGAAGGAGAAAATCCACGTATCGCTGTATATGCTAAACCATTCCTTTTCTTCCATAGGGTAACACCGACAGAAGAAAATCCAAATCCGACAAAGGTATTTAAGTATCTAATGACATTTGGTTCTGCAAAGGGAGATAAGGGTGAGTATGGTTACAATAGCAAGACGCAGCAGATGTTTTGGGTAGAGGGTACGGATAATACAGTACCACTCGCATTGTTCTGTATTCCTTGGAATGAAGATATTATTTATGATACATCCGAAGAACAACGTGAATCTTGGATGTATAATGGAGCAAAGCAGATTACATTTAGACTTGGCGTTGTTGATGAAGTTACTATTAATGGCGTCAAGACTGAGTTACCACGAGAAACGGAGCCTGGATTTGCTGGTATAGATTATGACCAGTTATATGATATTGAGAATAATCGGGTAGTAGATTTTAGCAGCATCCGTAGCGTCAACGCTTCAGCTGGTACTGTTACGCTTGATGATTATTCAACTGTAAAGTGTGAGTATGAAATAAATCGTGTATCAAATTATCTTAATCGTGTTAAGTATGAGATAATTGGCGGTAAACTTGCTAATGAAGATAATCTCGAAGAACTTAATCTTGATGCTCCAGTCAAGAGAAGAATTGGAGGTATCAAGCCATTCTTCAATTTCGCTTATTTACATAACACTACAATTATCCGATTTTATGATGGTACGCTTTCTCAGTTGAACAACGGAGAAGCAAGAGCGCAGAGCGATACCGAAGGAGAACTTGAAGCACCTCAAACGCTTAATCGTGTATATTGGCTTTCTTCAGGTGCTAATAAGTATCGCATGTATCGCTATGATTATCCTAATAGAACTTGGATTGATGCTGGCGTAAATAAAGAGCCGATGAAATTGAATGACCTTTGCCAAACTTATTATGACGAGATTCAGACGAAGAAGGTTGTTAATTCAAACAACAATTTGACCAATCCGTCAAGTTGGCCATCAGAAGGTTATTTGAGCAATAAGAATAGATATGCGAAGGAAATTATGGAGCGTCACTTTGTAGAAAACGCAGGTGATTATTTCCACGTAGATGATGCGCTTTATCATTCTTGCTTCATTAAACTTGTTGCTGGTACGGATAATAGAGCAAAAAACACATTCTATTATGCTGACCCAGTTACGTTGAAGTTACGTTGGATGCAAGATGACCTTGATACGATTATCAAAACAAACAACCTTGGTCAGCAGCGCAAACCTTATTATGTAGAGGAACATGATGCTTACGATGGCCCAGATGCTCAATCGTACATTGAAGCCACTGGTACATCATTCTATTGGCAGGGTGAAAATAACGGATTCTACAATATAGTTGAGACGGCATTTGCAACAGATATGTCAAGTAAGATGTATCAGATTTTCTCTTCAATGCGTAGTCTGTCGAGAGGTCGTGAGGCATTCGATTACTTTATTGATAGAATTTTGTATGCTCAAAACTATTTTCCTGCTACAGCGTATAACGAGTTTACAAGACTGGTTTACGAGAGAGCGTCAATTGCTCAGTCTGCAAACAATATTGGTTATCCAACTTACACTAATACAAATGCAGATGCGTTGTCGCAGAGTAATGGAACTCAACGTTGGAGTGAATACCAATGGATTAAGGATAGAATGATTTATCTGAGTTCTTGGTGCGAGTACGGAGAGTTTGTTCCAGGCACTGGCGCATCAACGGATTTGAGTTTTAGAGCAACCACGGGTAATTACTCATTCACTCTTACCCCTGCTAAATGGTTGTATCCTCGCATAGCAATCGGTTCATCTAATTTCCCATCTGGAATAAATAGGGTGAGAGTTCCAGCGAAAGAGCAAAGAATTTTCAATATAGGAGAAAATATTGGTGATACAACTATTTCTATACATGGTATTCATTATTTCTATGATATTGGTGATATGAATATCCCAGTAGATAGAATGCAGCAGCAATCATTTACGTTCCATGGTAAGAGATTACAGAGAATTGTAATCAATCCTAACGGAACAGATGCAAACGCATTTGTAACTGGTTTGATTACTGTAGGTGATGACTGCCGTAACATTAAGGAGTTTATTGTTAGGGGAGTTACAACGCTTACAACGGCAACGGATTTATCTGGCTGCACGAAAATTGAGAAGATTGATATGCGTGGTTCTACAACTTCATCTATCAAACTGCCTGACGGAGCATCTTTGAAACAAGTGTATTATCCTGCAACGATTGATTCGCTTGTTGTCAAGGACAAGCCTCAGTTGGTAACAGTGGTATTTGAGGGAGTTTCTAATCTTGAGACTGTAGATGTTCAGAGAGTTAGAAATGAGATTGCGGAACAAGTCATTGCTATTCTTGAAAATTTATAAACATAGAGGAATATGGCACTAAATAAACTCAAAAGTTTTAGATGGATAAACGGAACATCTGCTACAGATTACGTTTCTTTGAATAAGGATGAGTTTGACGCTTTGATTGAACTCGTTAAGCGAGGTGGTATCACGAAGGATATTCAAGGATATATCCATCCAATCAACTCAATAACAAGTTATCAGCAGTATTTGCTTCAGTTGAATTGTCCTAACCTTGTACTTGTTGACCCAATTGTAGAAAGCGTTGATTATAATGTTACGCTTGATTCAGTTGAGATGTATGAGGGAACGAGAAATAAAATCAATATATATCTTATTGACCTTGCCGCACTTGATATTCGTATCATCAGTCATACGATTGTCCGTGATAACGCTATTACAGATGAGCAAATTAGGAACAGAATTAGTATTGATTCTCAAAACGGATATATTGTTGTTGATTCAGCGAGGGAAAACTCAACTTGGACTGATAATGTTCGTATAGAGATTTTGCCTAAATATGAGGATTGGGAAAGTGAACTTTATACACCTAAAGTTCTCAATGTTCTTGTTAAGGCGAATAAGGTAACTGGTGCACAAATTCAAACCCCTGAGGTTGTTAAGCCAGGCAGTTTCTTTTATCCGAAGGTTGTATTGATGCCAGCGGATAATTCAAAGCAACTTTCCAATGACCCAACAAAAGGCATATATCTTGTTCCATTCGGAGAGAATTTCCAGATGACGATTGTTAATAATACAATTACTGCTTATGCTCCCAATAATGAAGGAACTTATCAACTTGGATGTCGTGTGTATGCGTTTGGTTTAGATAGGCTTTTATCAGACCCATCTGATAACATTCAGGTGCTCAATCCTTATATTCAATTCATTGTTACAACAGATGGAACATTCAATGATATTTCTACAGCAAATCCCAAGATTACTCTTCAGAAAGTAGATTCGCAAGATGAACCTATTGGCGAGCCTATTGTTCTTACGGGAACTGTTAGCGGTAGTTCTTTGGTTTATACTTATGGAGGTGGTAATGTTGCAGGTGATGGAAGTGAAATATATAAAGTTACATTTGACGCAGCGCCAGAAGGATATAAGAATATTCAACAAATAACTATAACACCAAATCAAGTTATTACTGAGATTGCAGTTCAATACGTTGTTAAAAGACCTGGAATTTATGTTATATATAGCGATGGATATGTAGAGACTGCTCAAGATGTTATAGATAGAAATTACAGTAGGATTTCTAAAACTCCAGTTGGCGTGCTTTTTGAAGCAGATGTTAATGGGGATTCTGTATCATTTATAGTTCCTAATGTTGAGAATGCTCTAAAAGAAAAAATAAATGACGGAAAAGGCTGGATATTTTTAGATAATAGTGAAGAGATACAAGGATGCACAAAAATAAGCAATGAGATATTAGCAGCATCAGATTTTAATGGTGATGAAAATAGGGATGCAATACTTGCTCATTATGCTAATCATGAAGATTATAATAGTGATAAATTTCTGACAAGAATATGGTATGAAACTACTATAACAATATCAGGAATTGTATTAAGAGGACATCCTTGTACTTTAGGAGAAAAAATTTTAATATATGATAATTCAACAATAATTAAAAATATATTTGTAAATTATTTTGGATGGAACAATACGTGGAATTTCGACAAAGTCAGTAGAACTTCCACCTTGCATAGTAAAGACAAATGTTGGGCATACCGGTATAATAGTAGTAGTTCTGGCTTTGTAGATATTGATAGAAGTGGAAGTGGAATTTTTGGCGGTGCAGATAATTCTGTTTGTTGTATGACATATAAGAAATAATTATGATTAAGAAGATATTTAAGCAAAAATTCCAAAAGTTCAGAATTTTTGGAAATCAAGTTCTCGTTCATATCAACGAGCAAGAAGATGAGAATTTTATAACTTGTGATGAACTTATGATTCCTTGTTATAATAGGGATATAATTATCAGTTCACTAATCAAGGCTAATTATCCAGCAGATAGAATGGATGCTATTCGTAATAATTATGAATTAGTGCGTGATGGTACGGCTGGAGATAAAGTAGAAGAATATACTCAAGAGTATCAACGAATGCAGGAATGGCGGGCATATAGTAAACAACTGGCTGCTGAGATTATGGAGAGTAAAGAGGCAAATAGCAATTAGCCAGTTAGCAACTATAACTAAACAAAAGTTCACTTGAATTAAATTTCATTTAATAAACTTAAAGATTTTAGACACATGGCAACAGCAATCAACTTTCATGGAAAGACCTACATTGAGCCTGGCGCATATGCGGTATCTGTCTATAATCCAACATCAGTAGTCAACGTTGCTGAGTACGGCAATTGTATGATTATTGATACTGGCTTATCTATGACCGCAGATGGTTATGAGTTCTCTGGTGGTTCTGGTATCAATGGAGAATTGAACCAAGGCTTGAAGTCCGTGTATCAGTTTGACAATTATGAGGATTTTCTCGCTTTCATTGGCGGTGGCCCAATTGGAGATATTGCTCAGAAATTGTTTGAACCGAAAGCAGGCTCACTTGGTGTTCCGAAACTCTATTACACACGTGCCGCTGCTACAACGGCTGCAAAGATTGAACTGGAACTTGAAGCCGCATCTGGCGGTGGCACTGAAGAGGAAATTCCAGCACAGAAACTTATCCTAACTTGTAAGAACGAAGGTGTAACTGGTAACGCTGTTCTTGATGACGGCAATCTCAAACTTGGTTACGCTGCTCGTATTGTTGCAGGTACGGAAGATAACACAAAGTTCAAACTTCAGATTCTTCAGGGTTCATTCATGGGAGTGGATGCTGATGGAGAGCCTTATGGCGCCAAGTCTTTTGATAATGCGAATTATTACATTTTCGCAGAATCAGAAGAGTTCACGAAGAAGGAGGATTTGGTGAATTGGTGTAAGAACAACAAAACAGTTCTCGCTAACTTCAAGGTGACTACAAGCGGAACTATCACTGGTGACCTCGCAGCCGTTTCTCAGGTAGGAGCAACTGGCGGTACAACCGATTATCTTGATGCAACGGCATACGCTAATGTATTGGAGTCAATCTCAGAACTTGATATCACGTTCTTCTTGTGCTGCAATACAACTGTTTCAGGAGGCACGGATGTATCCACTAATGGTAAACTCTTTACCTTCTTGAAGAATGACGCTAAATTCACGCAGTTTATGGTGGTTCCTGGAGGTTCGGGCGATGATGACTTACTTAATACGCCATCGAAGACAACTGGTACCTCTCAGGCAATTGCTAAATACTTTGATAGTGAGCAGGTAGTAGTCGTTCACGGAGCACCTGTGGTTCCTCGCAAGGATGGTAATGGAACGAAAGTTCTTTCACCAATTTATCTTGCTGCTACAATTATCGGTATGGCCGCTGGCGGAGCACCTCAAGTTCCTCTGACCTTCAAGCGTACTGGTTACGATAACTTCAAGTACACTCTGAAGAAGAAGGAGCGTGAAAAGGCACTCCAGGCAGGTATCATGCACGTTCGTAACATTAACGGATATTGGTGCATCAATCAGGGTGTTACAACTCTTCAGGATAATAAACAAACTTATGCCGCTGATGGTCAGTCTCTTGAACTTTCAATTGCGCTTATCAAGGCTCAGTTGAACAAGGAAATGATTATTGACGCAAGTGATAGATTTGTTGGTGGAAACGTAGGTACTTATGGCCCAGCAGACATTAAGAACTTTGTTGAGACAAAACTCCAGAGCCTTACTGTTTCGGGCGGTGAGGATAACTTGATTGTAGATTGGAAGAATGTTAAGGTGACTGCTAAAAACACCGATTTCTTTGCAACCTATGATTTCGTTCCAAATATTCCTCTGAACAAGATTTTCTTCACTGGTAATGTTCTTGACTTCACGGCTATTGCTTAACTAATTAAAAGACGTAGATTATGAACAAGGATAACCAAAAAGTAATGACGGCTCCACTCGCTATTATCAAGATTAATGGTGTGGCTGTCGGTAAGATGAAGAATGTTCGTGTCACAGAGCAGATTCGTCGTGGTCGTGTTAGTGGTCTTGGTCGCTTGAATCCTTCTGAACTGCCTGCCCTTGAATGGAGCGGTAGCCTCAGTTGTAGTTCTTACTCCATTAACTTCAACCTTCTCGCTAATAAGTCAAAACTTGGTACATTCCGTAATGCTGGAACAGTGGATTCTTGGGCTAATGCCGTACTGCTTCAGGAAGATGGACTTGAGATTGCTATTATGCGTAAGGTGAAGGATGGTGAGATTGATTCTGAGACTGGTTTGGTGAACTCTAAACTTGAAACCTTTGCAAAGGTAACTGGCGCATTCGCCAATCGTGAAGGTTTGGATGTTCAGGAAGGTCAAATTAGCGGTCGTGACACTGAGTTTGAATATCTTGAACCAATTTTGTACAATAGCGTTCTTGATTCTTAACAATAGCCTTACGGCTTTGTAAGCAGTTATAAGGTAGGTGTATTGGGACATCGCATGAGTCTCTTTACACCTATTTTTATTGTAAATCAAAAACGTAAATCAAAATGGAAAAAGTAAAGAAATTTACAATTGGTAAAAAGCAGTTCACTGCTAAATTCCCTAACGTGGGTCAAATCATAGATATTGATTCTATGAAGCAGGCATTGAGTAATGGTCGTTATGGTTCGATGGTTGCGAGTGGTCTTGCGAGTGCTTACTACGCACTTGATTTGATTGACGCTATATCTTTCTATCAGATTGTAACTCCAGAGGTAGGCAAGTATTTTGATATACAAAATTACGCTGAACTTGAATTAAGCGATGCCCAAGATTTGATTTCCGCTTACAAAGAGCAAATCCAGCCGTGGTACGTTGAAACTATGAACGAGATTCGTGGAATAGCAAAGCAATCTATGGAGGATGCAAGAGATAACGAGGGAGAAAGCGAAACCAACGGATGATGTAGATAGGTACATAACCGATTGGCATAATTTTCCGCTGGATTATTGGTGGAGAAAAAAATACAATATTCCTTTTGGTTCTCAACAGCATCGTTCGATGAATTTTATCGACATGTTGATTGAATATCGGGAGGAAATTGTTGTAAATAGAGTTCGTAGGGAGTACCAAGAACGACAAGAGTATTTAGCAAACAAAGAACTTGGATTGGAATCAGATAGTAAGGTAGTGAAGATGTCTAAAGAAGAGATTGATGATGAATACGAAAATCTTGATTTAACAAAGTTCTAACAATATTGAATTATTCATATGGCGATAACTGTAAACGTAACTGGAATAACTGGCGGTGGAGGCAATCATCAACCTCCACAACAACCTCCAAGTCAACCTACACCTCCACCTTCACAGTATGGAGGTCAACAACCGCCTTCACCGCCATCTTCAGCAAACACTGGTTATCAGAATACTTCAAGAACAATGAACTCTCGTGGTTCTTACGATGCTTACGAGAGACCTGATTTTCAACAGTACGCTTATAACCAAGCAGGTACAACGAATACACCTTTACCAACGAGCGATACGATGGTTCAGGATATTCGCAGGGAAATGACCACACGTGGTATCGTTCTTGTTCCAGGCACCAATAATTTCTCTACCATGATGAATACGCTGAAGCAACAGCAGCGTAGTAACGTCATGGGTCAGATTGAATCCGATTATCAAAGTAGGCTTACAAGCATTGATTTGAATAAAGATGCCTATATAAATGAAATTACAAGTCGTCTGGAGGATAGTAGGAGCAAGGAATTAGCAGGTGTCACATCGAAGCAGGGCAGGGATAGAATAAACAAGACGTATGATGAACTGCTTGAGAGTGAGTATAAAAAGGCTGATAGGTTGTTCGCTGGTCAATATAGCGATGCTGCAGTAGAGAGGGGTCAGAGGATAAGCGATGTTGAACAAAGGCTTACTGAGGCAATACAAAGGCTTACTGAGGAAATGTCCCAAGGTAATGCTAATTCTTACCTTGGCCAGTTACGTGATAAGTATAAAGAGGCAGTATGGAGAAGAGATAATGCCGAAACCGAAGAGGGTGTAAGGGAAGCAAGCCGTGAAGCGGCAAAGATTCAGGAGCGGATACAAAGAGCGATGAATGGCGGTATTTCTCCAACCGCTATGAAATATATGTCCGCTGCTGGAACTGCTATAACAGTTCTTGGTAATGCTGCACTTCAATCCACTATGTTATCAGACCAGCAAACATGGGGTTTAGGTTTAGAGCAAGCATCATCCGTTTTAAGCGGAAACGCATTCCAAGCCATTCGTCAACGTAACGCATACGAAAATCAGCAGACAACGATATGGAGTTCAGCAGGTGGTGCAGCAGCAGGTGCTATATCAGGAGCGTTAATTGGTTCTTTAGTTCCTGGTCTTGGTACTCTTATAGGCGGTATTATCGGTGGTCTTTTAGGTGGTCTTGGCGGTAATGCAGTTGCTTATGGTCTTAATAGAGAGCGTTTGCGTGAAGATAAGAGAGTACAAGCAGCAGACCTTTGGCGTCAGGAAGAGCAACGAATGTTGGCTTACAATGACCTTGTAATGCTTACACGTGGAAGCAATAACGATATAGGTGGTGTAAGAAATTGGTATATTGCTCAATCGTCAGATGCGGCAAGAAGCAAATTGCAGGTAGAAGGTCGTGAAAATACTTTAAGCATTAACGCAAGAGCGTTTACACCAGGAGCAACTGACTTGGATAAGGCTAATGGTGTAAGGGGATATTTGACTGCGTATGACCTTGGATACACCGCACCTGAGTTTGCTCAGAAAGCGGCACAACGTATTAAGCAAAGAGGTTTTGTTAACGATGATTCTATACAGAATGCCCTTTACGCAGATGCCCTTGAGAGAGTATTCTCAATGAATGCTGGTTCCCTTGGAGCGTTGAGTGCTTATGATAGGTTTGGAAATAATGCTAATCAAGATTTCTCTAATTTAGCAAAAACTCTTGCTAACCTTGGTACAACTGGTATGTCTGAAGGCGGTTGGGCACGTTCGGATGAGTTTGCTGGATATATGACTCAACTCCAATCTGCTCAGCGTGGTACGTTCTTAACAGTAGATAACGCAAGAGCAGGTAGGCAAATAGCAACAGGCCAAGCCGTATTTGGTGATAAGTTTGGTAACGAAGCAATGCAGGGTATTCAGCAGATAAATAATCAAGTCCAAAATCCAGGACAAGGATTTATTAGAACATTGCTTTATGATGTAATTCAGGAACTTTATCCATATACCAGAGGTGATTTGCGTAAGATTAAGATGGCGCAATTTGACCCAACGAAACAAAACGAGATTCAAACTGCGTTAGCAAAGAGAGTTGCTGCAATATACGGCTCACCAGACACTACAACTGGTTTTCTCGCTTTCCAAGAGATATATGGTATAAATAATCCAAATGTATTGAATCCGCTTGCTAAGCAGATGTTGAGCGGTGGATTAGAAGCAAGAGGACTTGACCGAGCGAGTCAGGCTGAACTTGTGCAGCCGATGAATAGTGCTGGTTATACTCCTGAGATTACAAAGAATTTGAATATTGCTGCTGATAACGTGATGAGTGAGTTGTTAGGGTATCAAGAAAGTATGGTTCAAATTTCTAATCGGTTGCTTGAAATTCTCAGGGATGATACGAATCAAACATTAAGAGAGGCGGTTGCTGCATTAAAGAAATAAGTGTATATGGAAACATTCAACTTATATCATAACAATCCCAATAACAAAACTCTTAAAGAGGTTTGTAAATTCGCTGGTGTTTATCTTGACCCTGATGATTCAAAGAAAGAAGATAAATACACGCTCAAGGATTTGTTTGAAGATAATAAACAAAGTATCTTCAATCAGATGTCCTTACTACAGCGTATTGACTATATTAAGGAGAAGGGATTGGAGAAGAAAGTTGCTGATTTAACCGCAGATGATTTAGATATTGAAATGACTCTTCCATGCCCATTGAAGATAATCATTCCTAAAAGGTTTGTGACTTATCAGATGGGTGCTAAAAATACAACCTTTCAAGTTCCAGTTTCTGACGTTACAGCATTTGAGGATGCGCAAATACGTTCTTCTATAAGAGAGGATGCTGTTAGGTTGAAGTTTAATTTAGCAAGCGTAAAGAAGCAAGAGGTTAGGTGCTCAGTCATAGGATTTTTCAAAACTCTTTATTACAATATGATAAATTCCTCTGCTGCGAGATTTGGTAAGAGCGATGGGATTTATCAAACAGCATCAAGTTTTACCGATATATCGGATTTTATATGTTCACTCAGTACGAGCGTTGGAGAGCAGGGCGGTACGTTTAGTTTCTCTTTGCCGCACGTTCCGCTTTACCATTTGCAGGATTTCTTTGCTGGTAGTATGGGTCAATCTGATATGAATAAGAAGGATGCTTTTGCTAATCAAGCGGATGTTGATGCTTTAACAAAAGAAATTCATACTTTTAGCGGTGAAGATTATTCCGTTGTAAAATCGTCTATTGATTCAACCGATTATTTCAATTGGCTTATATCACCAAATGATTTGATGTTTATATCTTTTGATAAGATAGATAAGTCACGCATAAACGATTCCGATATGGCGATGAATACTTTTGATATGATAGGGTTGGTTGAATCCGTAACGCTTAATCGTGACTCCAACGGAAATATTACTGTAAATGTTAGCGGAAAGGATTTGATGAAATTGATACAAGACGATTCTTCAATTTTCTTTCCTAATGCGTCTGTGATAGATAGGGGTAATTTCTTTGATAACGTGGAAGGTGCTTTGCGTACGGGCGATTTAGCAGGTGTAGGTACAGTTAATGGAACAGCAGCAGATAAAGCGAACGGCAATGGTTCTATGTTACGCATGCCTTCAACTGGTTCTATTAGATTATTCAACGAAGAATGTAATGGTTTTACAATAGACTATATCATCAAAGTTGCTATTAGAGAGTTAGCAAACATTCAGATTTGTCCATCTGAAATTTTCCAATCATGGGGAGAGCGTAGAACAAAGTTCCAATATTTTGTTCCAAAGAATGAGAAAGAAGAAAAGAAGGAGGGTAGTTGATTATGCAGATGCAAAAATTGAAAAGGGGTTGGTTTAACCATCAGAAGCAATTAGTCATAACGAGTCCATTTGGTCCAAGAAAATGGGCAGGTCGTTCGTTCCATCATGGAGTAGATATAAGAGCGAAAGTTGGTACACCAATATACGCTGCCTTTAGCGGAACTTTTACATGTTGGGGTGTTAGCGATACGGCTGGGCTTTGGGGTACGTTGACGAGCGGAAACATTTGCTTGGTGTTTATGCACCTTACTAAAACGATTGTTGGGGAAAGTCGTGGAGCGTCACGTGCAGTTGGAGAAGGTGATGAGATAGCAAGGAGCGGTGGAGCACCTGGTAGATTATCGGGTGTTAAGAGCGGAACATCTGGTCCACATTTGCATTTTGAATATCGTAAACTTAAAAACGGCAAGGCTCCAGGCAGCGGTAAGGATGCAATCAATCCAGTTTTCATTCTTTCGGAAAAACTTGTAAATAAAAACAATGTAGTTCTTTCTCAGGGTGTACAACTGAAGATTGATAAAAAGACTGGTAAAGAAGAAACCTATGACGTAAAGGATGGAAAACCTATGGTCAATGTTAGAGTTTCGCAAGCGGAAATTGAAGCGGCTAACAACGAGAATAGGTCATTTGAAACATCCGATACCGAAACTGAGGGAGTTTATATTGATGAAAATACTGCGATAACTGAAGACTATGCAAAGGGGATTTGGCAGATAATCAAACTTGCTATGGATAGCGATGTACAAGATTATATGCTTTATGACGCAACAGTTAGTCTTCAGACTGGTTCAATTTTAGGATTCTTCAATAAGGCTTGCCAGAGACCTTTGGTTGAGTTCTTTGGTGATACGTTTGGAGACCAATATTATTTCATTGTTCGCAGACCTCCATTTGATAGGAAACTTATGGAGAGAGCGTTGAATAATCAATACCTGCTTGATTCGTCTTTAAGGAGTTTGGAAAATAAGTTGACGGATTTGAAGACTGAAGCAGATGACCCATCTTGGGATTTTGAGAAAGATTGGAAGGCGAATTATGAAGATGTTTTGAAATTTAGGGAGAAATATGGGTTTGGTAGCGAATATTGGAATAAGATAAATGAACTTGAAAGAGAGATACGTTCAAAGCAGGATAAGGCGAATGGATTGGTTGATAATTATATCATAAGAAATTGCGACATTATCAATTCAAACATATCATTTAACAATCAAGGTATTTACTCTTGGTATCAATATTATCCGCAATTCGATATGTCGGGTGATGAGATGCAATACCTTGTCCCAGCCGTACTTTTCCCTGAGTATGCTGCTATTTGGGGTAGTAGAGCATTAACTATACAAAGTCAGTATAGGAGTTTCAGGGGAACTGGAGCGAGGGATGATGTAAAGAACGGCAAGCCTAATCAAACGGCAGATGAGGTTTGTAGTAATGTTCTTGACGATATGCGTTATTTGATAGAGAGTAATGCGTATGCACCATTCGTTCGTCAAGGAAGCATTACGATAGCAGGAACAAGAAGGTTGAAGCGAGGAATGTTCATTCAGGCTGAGATTGAGAATGGTATTGACGAGATATTCCATATTGATTCCGTTACACAGAATTATTCTATCAACGGAAATACAATCAATAGAACTACAACGTTGAATGTTTCTCGTGGAATGGTAAAGATGTTTATCAGTCGTCAAGAACAAAAGTTTGGTAATTTTACCTATTTTGATATTATAGATTTCGGTGATGAGGTTGGTAAGGAGAAAAAGCAGGTGACGGTGAATACATGGAGAGATACAATATCAAAATGGAAGGTTAATAGAGAGGTGTTTACATTCTTCTTGAAGCGTCAGCAATTCATTACTGGTTCTGGAGGTGTATTTTAATTTCGGTTGCTTATGTCTTGGTTTGAAAAAAATACTGGTAATAAGAATGGAACTGGTACTGGCGGTGTAGGATTTATCGTCATACCAGAGAACGTCAGAGATATGGGAGCCTATGTTGAGCAGTGTTATCGTTCTAATGAGGTAACGCTTGCAGGTGACGGCTATGGTGTAATGTCCCATGTTAAGGTCGTTGATGGAGTTATGGAACGGATAAAGTTTCCAAATAATGAGAAGGGCAAGGGCAGTCTTGTTATGTGGGTTCGTGAATCGTTCTATAATAGACCTATTGTTGTAGGAGTTCTTTCAGACGGAAATACACCATCAGAGCAAGGTGCTGGTCAAGGTACACAAACACAAGATTATGGAGGTATTTCAATATCTGTTCTTCAAGATGCTATGAACGGATTGCTTCAGTTGTACGCTTGCGGAAATTCTGCCAAACCAGTGAAAGTCTTGATTAAGGCTGCTGGTAGCGATGAGGATGAAGTAGAAATACAGTCGAGCAATAAAATAGGTGCTGTTAGCAAGATTTTCTCTGTGGAGAGTACGGAGAGTTTCACAGTCAAAATAAATAACGGAGAGCAAGAAATTATCACGATAGAAGGTGACGAAGAAAAATTGCGTTTCAAAGACTATAACGGAAATGAGTTGATGATAAATAATTTGGAGGATGAAGAGCAGGAGTTGAAAAAGTATATAGAGTTGAAGGACACCTTTGGTCGTTTGATTCATTTCGATGAAGAGAAAGCGCAGTATCATGATGAATTAGGAAATGAAGCATTATTCAATCAAGATAACATACAATTCCGTTGTAATAAATTCAATCTTGGTGAGGGTGCTGAGCCTATGGTATTAGGTAATACGCTAAAGAATTTATTGGAACAATTATGTTCTGCTATCAATGCTATAACAGTTCCAACGGCTCATGGGCCAAGCGGCACACCGCTTAATTCGGCTCAGATTTCCGCCATCAGTGGTAAGTTGAGCATGATTCTTTCTCATTTATCAAACACTGATTAATCAGATATTAAAATGATAAATAAAAAATAAGGTATGGCTTTAAGTTCGATTTTGAAGGGTCAGGGTTCAAATGTTGCAAAGCAAGTAATTGATGCCGCTTTAAGTGTAGGAAAAGCGGCATTACATACTGTCATGCCTGATGATATTGAGTTCTACCTTTGTTCATTGGAACTTGTAGATTGTAAGGATACACGAATTGGATTTCTTTCCTTTTCGGTTATGCCTGAACAAATAACTGAGTCTTTTTCTCCTATCCAGACGATGATAAAAACCCATGCTGGTGTAGTTACAACTTTCAATAATACATTTTCACCAATAGATATAAGCATAGCAGGTACGTTTGGAAGAAAATTCCGATTACTGCTAAACTATATTGACCCTGATGTTTACATCCGAAAGAATACACCTGGTATAGCAAAGACAGGTTTTCTTTCTTTGAATATGGGTAGTATTGCTGGTGTTAGTACTGGTGTAAAGAGTGGATATGGGATGACGAAGATATTGGAGCATATAATGAAACATTCCGTAGATGTTGATGCAAATGGAAAGCCGTATTATTTGAAGTTCTGTAATTATTCTCTCAATACAGCGTATCTTGTAGATGTAGTTAATTTTACGACATCGCAAAATATGGCAAGTAACTGTATTTGGAATTATAGCATGACGCTCAGGGCGGTTAGTCCGTTGACAAAGAAGAAGGTGAAGAACAAGTTAAGCGAATTGCTTCCAGAGGTTGCTTCAAACTCTATTGGTAATGGTATTACTAACATTGTAAATGGTATGACGAGGTTGTTATGATTTCAGATATTGCAAATAAATTCCAGCAGATTACGAAGTTTGATTTGTATTCGTATTTTACTGATTACGCTAATTTTATGCAGAATCAGTACCAATCCGTGTACGCTTATTACGCTGGAGATTCTGAAAGCGTTGATTCGTCTTATATAGCAATGCTGGATTCTCTTGTATCACGTTCAGAAATTCTTATAAAGATATTCGATACATTTGGTCCAAAGTTGGGAAACGTAGGTTACTGGGAATTGCAGAATTATTGTCAAGACCTTTTCGACACGATTAAGAAGGTGACGATATTACCAAAGTATCTGCGTACATCGAAAACAGCGAGGGGATACAAGCCGTATGTTCAGGTGAATTTCAGTGTAGGCGGTTTGCGAGATTTCCGTGATATAGAGAGACAAATCAATTCAGAAGAGATAACAGAACAATCCTTAATTCTTGGAAACGATATGGAAGAAGAGGATTATGAGATTGATGATTTGACCAATGCTAAATTATTCTACAATAATAAACGTGGAGTTGTTGTTAAGACTATTCTTGAAGAGCCAGTTGGAGAGAAAGTTTATGGAAGGGATATTGCTAAAAAAATAAGTTTCAACGATAACGATTTGTTAATTGCGGAATATATTAGCAATGTTGAACAGAAGGTTGTAATACTTTGTGAATTGCTTGAGGGTGATATTCCTGAGTTTCCTTCATTTGGTCGTAGAAAGATTATTGGAGAAAATTTCAATAATTACTCTTATCCAGAATTGGCGAGAGATATTGAGGGAATTTTCCTGCAAGACGATTTATTTGAATCAGTTGAGTTCGTTGATATTCGTATAGAGAATGGTGATATTTATGTTACTCTCAATATAACTACCAAGTATCAGTACGCTATACAAAACACTATAAGAATATGATAACAAAGATTATTTCAGTAGATACGTTGAAGCAGATATTTGTAGAGATTCTGCTAAACAAAACAAACAAGATTAGCGACATCAGTAATGAGAGCGTTTTGAATGGTATTGCGTACGGATGTTCAAAACTCGCTCAACGCTTATTGGTGAATCAAGGTGTTGTTGAAGGTCATCTATTCCCCGATACAGCGTATGGAGATTATCTTGATGAGATAGCAAAGTCACGTGGTATAGCACCAAGATTTACGTCATACGGCTCAACTACATACGTGAGATTGCAAGCAGACCAAGGTACGTTCTATCCATCTGGAACTATCTTTACATCATCTAACGGCATACAGTTTGTATCGACAGAAGATTACACGATTGGCGTTGATGGTTACGGATTTGTTAAGGTGAATAGCATCCAGACTGGTTCGGCTACAAATGTAGATGCACTTACAATCAATACGATTTCCGTTGCTCCATCTGGTCATATTGCTTGCACAAACGATTACGCTGCTACTGGCGGTAGGGATGATGAGAGTGATGACGATTTCCGTATAAGGATAAAGGCAAGCGTGAATCAGTTAGCGAGAAATACGATGTCTTATCTTGAGCAGGTATTCATGAAAGTGAATCAAAGAGTTTTGAAAGTTCATCGTGGAGGTGTAGATGAAGATGGTAGAATTATTCTGATTGTGGTTCCGATTAACGGAGCGGATTTTAATGACGATGAGTTTAATGCTATCATGTCTCAGTCTGAGGAATTTCTTTCTTTGAATGAATTGACGAGAGAAACAGTCAAGGGTTTTCCGATTAAGTTGGTTAATCCAGATTGGTATCCAATTGATATAGATTTCCGTTGCGATATTGACCCAGCCTATGACCAAGCAACAGTTAGACGTAATATGCAACTTGCTGTTAGCCGTTTGTTTGATTATCGTTATTGGGGGGTTAATGAGAAGGTAGAATGGGAAAATATCTTGTATGCTATCCGTAACGTAGATGGAGTGAGGTATGTATCGGATGCGTATTTCTTGCCTAACAGCGATATTAACATCACAAACTATAAGTTACCAAGAGTGAGGGGATTCATCGTGAGAGACCTTGACGGTGGTGTTTTATCGGATAATTACAACGTGACTAATAATTTCGTTTGGACTGATTATTTCTTTCCCAATACGAATGACGATAATTTCCAACAATCTGTAATTAAAAACATATCGTAATGGAAAGATATTGCCCAGTTGTTGAAAACGAGAAAATCAGCGCAATAGAACAACCTGGCGGTGATTATTTCTTGATAGAACTTATACCATCATTAGCAGATGATGGTTCAAAAAGCAAACCAACGATTAAAGAGGTTGAGATTGCTGGTATTGATGAGTCAGTAGATTCCTCTCAAGGATTCTATTATAATAGCGTGTATGTGAATCAAGGAGAATTAGCGATGTTGCACGATGATTCGGCTGGTAATTCTGTAGCGAGAATGAATAACAATGGTGATTTGGAAATAGCAACTGAAGAAGATGACGCTAATAAGTATTCAAAGCAAAATCTTGATTTAGTGTATGGAGAAGAGTAATTTTTTATACGAAAGCGGTGATATTCTTTTCATAGAAACGAGACCTAATGAACGTGGGTCATTCTACATCGTGTATTTACGCTTACTGCTTTCAGGAGGCATAAGCGTGTCTTCAAAGGTTCATCTTTCCGTAAGAACAATTGAAAATGGCGTTATTGAAAGTGATTGGACTAATTGCGGATTTGCTACAAGTAACGAAACCACCTTCACTCTTAATTACACAGTCATCCCAGGAGCCGTTCTGCAATTCAAATTAGAGCGTGAGGGTGATGGTCAGCCGATACGATTTGAAAAGATAGAGACTGAGCAGGGCAGTTACGAGGTTGTTACGCATCCAACTCCTACAATTGACGATTCGATGTTCAGCAATATCAATCGTCAGTACGAAACGAAAGAACTTGAAAACAATCTTTTCAAAAAGTTGTACCTGCGTGGAATAGTTCCAAATTATATAGAGCGTGCTGATAATTATTCAAAAGAAGAGGATGAAGATTATATTTCACTCTTCTCAGCAATAGCAAGATTTTTCGCTATGATTATCAGATTCTTTAAGCGTTGGGAGAAAATCAATGAAGATGAAGAAATGCTTAAAGAGATTTTGCGTAATAATGGAATACAATTTAACGAAACGCAGATAACTTTCGATGAACTGCAATTCCTTGTAAATAACCTTTACACTGAAATAAGTAAGCGAGGAACGGCTGAGATTTTCTGCAAGCGAGGTGACGTGCGGAAGGATGGTTCAGTGGTTACTATGGATGGAGAATTTATCCGTATGATTAGAGCCGATAAGGCAACAGAGATTCTTTATGAAACTGTTCCAAGATACGAGGTTGGTTGGTATCTTGGTAAAAGTTCTCCTATGTATAGAGGTATTCCAAATACATGCTTTGATTTAGATAAGTTAGGATTGGAGAATTATTACAGCGGTTTAGATGATTGGAATCATATTCTCACATTTGGTTCAAAATCTACATCTGATTACATATACGATGGTCAAGTAGTCAAAAGGATTCGTTTCAGCGGTGATTCTGGAATAGGTCGTAAGAGCACGGCAACTGACGCAAATGATTATTTTATCAACGTAGATGCTTGCCTTGACTATGAAATTGTAATAGGATTTAAGGTTGTATCAGGCAGTGGAAACCTTTATGCTTCATTAGAAGGATTCAACATCGACAAGATAAAGTTACCAGATGCTTTCGTTTTGCCGAATAAATCAAGCGTTTCGGAAAATTTCTTCAATGCTGATGGTAGCGTATCTTTAGGAAAATTCATCACTGGTAAAAGTTATTACGCAAGATTCATCGTTAAGTCTTATGCCTCAGAAGCAGATGCAGATGGCGGGTTGAATATCGGATTCGGCAATGAGTTGTTCTTCAATAATGCATACGTGAGATACATTCTTCCAACTATCCGTATAAGTGGTGGAACCATTGACGTATGGAATTTCCATATAAGACCACTTGTAAGGGGAACAAATATAAATCGTAGGATTGGAGAGCCTTATGAGCGTTGCTTTAGTCTTGGATTTTTGAAAACTGATAAGTTCTTCCATCTTTATTTCAGAAACCGAAACAATACAATGTCTCAAGACGATGTTAGAGATTTCATCAATAGGTATTTGCTCACTTACAGCAGTACTAATTTAATAACATTCATCGAATAAATTGTGAAAATAATATGGATATAAAATTTAGTTCTAATTTGTTCCTTTCTGTAGAGGAATTGAATAGGTTTAAGAGTTCGCTGGGCGAAAAGGGTTGGAAACGATTTGTTAAAAGTATTGTTTCCCAATTTGGTATTGCTGTAAATGAGAATAATACTAATTTCATCCCATTGATTAAGTCGGGTGTTTCAGAAACGATTACAATCCAGCCTGGTATTGCATTCGATTCTGATGTTAATGCTATTGTACTTGATTCAGCCGTAGATATTAACCTACCAGCATCGCAGATTTCGGGTGATGAAAAGTATTGGATTATTCTGCGATATGCTTCAACCCATAACGAAGAAGGTACTGTGAATATATCTTCAAGCGGAGCATTGACGGGTGTGGGTACAAAGTTCAAAGAGGTGTTGAGAGGGCAACCCGATTTCCCAACGAAGGTGAAATTCAGTTCTTCAGCGAATACTGGTGAATATGAGGTCGTTGAAGTTTCCTCAGATACATCAGCAACGCTTGCTGGTTCGTTTACAACAGAAAGTAATAAGAAATACAGCGTTGTTGGAACTTTCACTCCAGGATTTATACCTTTAATCGAGAATAAGCAAATATATGAATACGATTCCTGCGAGATTGAAGTTGTAAAGTCAATCGACACGCCAAGTCTTCAGGCAGGTAAGGAGTTTGTAATTGCAACAGTAAATTACGTTGCTGGTGTAATGGATTTAGATGATGTTCGTTATAGATATTATTTGAATCAACCATATGAGCAGCGTACTGAAGAAGAAAAGAAACTTGCTGTAGATGGTCTTGTAAGTCTTGTTCGTGGTAGTATCGTTAGCATCAATGAAAAGGGAGTGTTAATGGAATACGTCATGCAACACGGATTCCGCATAACTGGTTTCAACCTTAATCGTACTGTAAATGGATACACTTTGGATATTGAAGGTAATAGTAATTTCATCAAATATCCTTCAACTCCAGCGGTTACTATTCCTGAACATATGTTTAAGGGGTGGTGGATATTGAATAGGAATAATATGGAGATTTGCGTTGTTACCGATTCTCAGAACAATCGTTTGACGATAACTGAAATGAATTCAGACGCAGTTTCCGATGCAGCCAATCTTGTTCTTGTTCCTCCATTCAATGAAATTGAGTATGCCGTTACTGTTAATAATAACGTACCAATTCCATATGAGCCGTATAAGGTGCGCTGCTCAATCGAAAATATCAATAATAGGATTCTTATACCTATTTATTGGAAGGATATTAAGAGCGGATATGTAGATGAAGTTTCATTGACGTTCCAATATCGTATGATTGGAGATAATAAATATCCATTCAACGATTTCCAGAGTGCTCCATACGTTGACCACGATGATAACGAAACGTCAAGCAGCGGAGTTGTTCACTTCAATGTTACATCTGTTAAGCCTGAAGAGGAACAGCGTAATTATTCATAATTATAAATAGGAGGCAAGAATTATGATGCTATATTTAACTGGTGCGGCAAGTTCTCTTGCTAACTCACCTGAAGCACCTCAAATTGATGTATCAAAATCTTTGGGTGGATATATAAGTTCATCCGTAGTTCCAAACGGCAGTCTTAATGCGTTGTTTGATATGATTTCTCTTACAACGCTGAAGAATAAGCCGAAGGAATTAGTTGGACTTGGACTTATCAATAAATTCGATTATGCTGTTAGTAACGTAGAGTTGAAAATTGTAACAAGACCAGATTACGTTGGAAAGTTTAAGGTTGCTGCAACAGCCGTAGGCGATGACTATATGATGGAACATGTAGCCAATCGTTATTCAGAGCCTATGCAAGCAGAGTTCAATGACGTAGATTTCTACAGAGCAGCGGTGACTGGAGAGATAGTTGTTCCAGCCGTAAGCGGTGAGGTAATTTCTATTCAGCCGTTTGATATCAACGTGGAAGTTGAGAAGGGTGGAATGGAAGGTACGATGGATGCCCTTGTAAGAGCACTCTCAAGCGATTTACTCTATGGGATAAGGAAATTATCCAATACGAGATTTGAACTGTTTAGCAAAGAAGATACGCTGGTAGATGAACCAATTACTTGTATAGCGGTAGGAACTGAAGGAGTTGAAATCAACTTTTTAGGCGAATATAAAAACGGCAAGAACAATACGGCATTAGTAGCAGACACCATAGTTCCAGGTCAGGCAATCGGTATTTGGTTGCAAAGAGAAATTGTTCCAGCAAAGTTCTCAAATGAAGAACTTGTTAAGATGCATAATGATGGCGTAGTTGTTGAGCAGGAAGAAGATGTTGAGTTTCTGATTACTTATGATATTCCAAACGATAGCGGAGAGGGAGAAGGAGAGAATCAAGGTAACAGCGAAAACGAAGGAGAAGGTGAGAATGAGAGCGGTGAAGGTGGTAATCAAGGTAACGCTGAAGGTGGTGATGAAAACCAAGAAACGGGCGATAATGATAATCAAAATGAGGGTTAATCAATTATTATTGTAATAAAAATTACCCATATGGATTACGGACAAGTTAAAGAGTTAATCAATAATACACTGATGGGTCGTGTGACTGGTCACGAGATTGAGCCGCAGGAGCATCAGGATATGGCTGAGGCAATCTTGGATTTCGCTCATGGAATGGAAATTCTTGGTCAGAGCGTTCTTCAGGGATTTGCTACTGCATCTACAGTTCCAGAACAACCCGATACAGTAAAGATTTGTTATATTGCTATTGCTCCATGTAACGCAACTACAACCTTTACTAATTTCAAGAATCAAAGCAATCAATCTATTACTGTTACATGTGGTCAGTATGAGATTAAGGTGGTAGTGTTGTTATGGAATACAACATATTGGGAGAAGATGGAAGAAACTGTGAACTTTGAAAACTCTATTACTCGCAATATTAATGGAGGCAACGCAGCAGGTAATTACTCATAATAAAATATAACATCATGGATAAAAATTATGTACACGTAGGAAATATCATTGAGCGGGAACGAGTAAGACGTCAGGCTCAGATTTCCAAGGGTATTGTCAGCGAGGTTTATGACCATATTGAAAAGGCTCATAACGATGATTTGAATAACCATATCGAAAAGTCAGACAATCTGACCAAGTTTGAAACCGATATTCAAGATTTGAATAAAGCGGAAACGGAATTGTTGCTTCATAAGATTCAGCGTCAGTTGAATGCTGATTCCGAAAGTACTCTGTTGAAGGCTATGAAGTCTATTGCTATCAATCACTATAACGATATTGAGAAAGCGAAGAGTGGAGTGTATGCTGATACGTCTAAAAATCGTAAACTTGGACGTGTGGGTCAAGCATATGGCGGTAAGAAAGAAGTTGAGTCAATGGTTAATAGCGAAGGTATGTTGAATAAAAAGCATCCTGACGCTAAAAGGTTTTCTGAACTTGATAAGAAGTTTGATGATAAAACCACAAGGAAGCAGATGTCTGATAAGGAGTTATTAGAATATGATACTCTTCACAGAAAGTTTTTATCTGCTCGTAAGGAATGGGATGATAAACGTCATTCCGATTCTCAGAATCGTAAACTTGGACGAGTAGGTCAGCAGTATGGTGTTAAAAAGGCTCAAAAGAACGACATTGAAAAGGCTAATCACGGCATTTACGAAGACAACGCTGAAAACCGCAGATTGAATCGTGTAGGTCAGGAGTATGGACATGCCGCTCAGCAGAAAGAGCCTATCAATAAACAACCGAAGAATCAAGAAGAAGCAGGCGGTGGTCTTCAGGCTCATGCCGCTAAAGCGTCTGATGAAGCCTTGAAGAGTGCTGCTGCAGATGAAAAGGCGGATAAGTCGGTACGTGAAGCAGCGAAAGCAGAACTTGCTAAACGTAATGGCGGTGAAGATACGGCTGGTGAATCAATGGTGGATGAAGAAGGTCGTTTGAACAAGAATCATCCAGATGCTCAAAGATTTACTGAGTTGGATAAGA
>AUXO010571375.1_pt1 | contig 26519 bp, 36 predicted proteins | sample 768731 | NCBI WGS metagenome assembly AUXO01 (sample SAMN02715735, study PRJNA202380) | gut metagenome | biome: sheep rumen | host: Ovis aries | place: New Zealand: Palmerston North
TTTGACATAAAACCATTAGTTTCTTTATTAAAATATTCTAAAGGAATTAACTGTCCAAGTTTTACTTTATTCCAACCATTTCCATTCTGTATACTTGCTAAATAAGGAGAAAAAATTAAAGCAGTTTTATCTTCAAAAAAATGATAAACTTCAACTTCACAGTCTTCTTTTTTAAAATACATTTTCATTATTATTACTCTTCCTTTCTTAAAAAAAATACTTATATACATCTTTCTTATAAATATATTATAACAAAATTTTAATAAAAAATCAAAAATAAAAAAAGTAGGAATTTATAATTCCTACTTTTTAAAATAGTAAAATTTATATTTTACTCACTTAGCTGTCCAATATCAACAATTGTTGCTCCAGCCCCCTGGACCTGAGGAACAACGCCCTTCCATTTTGAAATCTTCTGAGACTCTAGCAATTCTGGAGTGAGAGAACGCGCAATTTCTCTATTAGCTTCTGCTGTAGCTTTTGCTGAAATTAACTTGGCATCAGCTTTACCCTGGGCTTCAATTCTTGCCTTTTCAGCATTGATTTCCGCAACCTCTTTTTCTTTTGTTGCTGCAATTTTAGCAACATCTTTATCTCTTGCTGCTGCAATTTTAGCTGTTTCAGCAGTAACTTTAGCAGTTTCAAGCTCTTCCTGTGCCTTAATTTTTGCTTTAATAGCCTTATCAGTTTCAGCATCAGGACGAACATCTGTTAGAGAAACTCTGTCAATGATAATTCCATATGTAGCAAACCTTTTCTGCATCTCTTCAGTAATAGCAGCATTAACCGCGCCTCTCTGCTTAGAAACAATTTCAATCATACCAAAATCTGGCGTAATTTCTTTAATCCAACCTTGCATATTGGGTTTAATAAAGCTGGATAGAATTTCTTGACCATTCTGTCCTCTAAATTTTACAAAAATCTCAGGAATACGCGCTGGATCAAAAGAGTATCCAAAAGCCAAATCAACCTTCAAAGAAGCACCTTCTTTAGTAGGAATTTCAAAACTTTCATCATTAGGGGAATCTCCAATTTCAGCCTGAGACATATATGACTGTTCTCTTGCAATGGTATAAAGAGTAACCGTTTTAGTGGGAGATGTAAATCGCCACCCCTGTGACAAAGTTTCTTGTTCAATTCCACCATTGAGATTATATACAACTCCGACGTATCCTGCGGGAATTTTAGTTGTACAAAAACATGTTACAGTAACAATAATAAAAACAATAATAGCAGTACACAGTCCACCAATTGCACCTTTTCTCATTCTTTATTATCTCCTTCATTTGTCATATTAAAATTCTCTTCATCGTCTGAATTTAAATTTTTATAAATATTATTCATAGTATTAGAAACGATTTTTCCTATTGAAATAAAAAATGAATTACTAATACACCATAATAAAAATAAACCAATAATTAATAAAAGAATAAATGCTGGATTAATTAAACTCATATTTACCTTTCTAAAACTTTAATATTGAAAAGGGATTATACAATCCCTTTTCAATATTAAAATATTTTTATTACATTGTCATTTTATTATTAATAACCTCTTCAAGAGAAGTTCCTCTAAGAAGTTTGTTTACAGTGTCGGCAACAGACTCTCCATTTGCCAATGCATAAGGAGCCATACTAGCCATACCTTCCTTTAAGAGATCCGCCTTAGAACTTGCGCTAATTGCGGCAATCAGTTCAGGAGAAATAGCATTCATAATTTCTCTGACACTAGCAGCATATGCATCCTGTTTAGCTTTTTCAATCTCAGCCTGAGCTCTTTCATAATCCAAGTCAGCCTTGCGAGCCTCTCTTAAACGAGCAAGCTTTGCATTATGAATTTCATCTAAAATGCTCTGAAGGTCATTTTCTGCTTGATTTTTAGCCTTTTCCGCCTCGCGAGTTTTAGCATTAATTAGCTCTTCATTACGCATTTTTTCTTCAGTTTCTGCCTGTGCAAGAGCAAGAGTATGCAATGTTGTTGCATTTGCCAATTCAGCTTCCTGCTTTGTAATTTCTGAGAGGCTGGTCGAAACACGCAAACGCTCTTCTGCATTAGCTAATTCAATACTTTTCTGAATTAATTCTGTTTGATTTTTTTCAAGGATAGCTGCAATGTTAGCTTCTACAGCTACATGAATAATATCTACATCATTAATTAACATACCATTAATTTTGAAAAATCTTCCAAAAGGAATCTTTTTGTTATCATCTTTAGATGAATCAATATCAAGCACAATATTTCTAATAATTTCTGTAGAATTGGCGTAAAAATCTTTAATATTATATTTCTTAATTTCCCTCTTAATAAGAGACTGCATATTATCACACAGATATTTAGTATAATTATTAACTGCAAACCAATAATTTTTATAATCTTTCAAAAAATTAATGCAATAATTTAAATTAATTCTAACATCTACGAAATCTGCGGTTTGTGCAGAGATAATATCAGTAATTTTATTATTTTCAATCTGCAAGAATGCAGTTCCATTTGGCATATTCGGCATTTCTAGAGCTTCTACTGTTTCATCATAATCTAAAAGTCTTGTGGCGGGACCTACAATAACTTCTCTGTTTCCAGATTTGGAAACGACATTGATTGCATATCCGGTCCATACATCAATAGCTACGACACCTTCATATTTGGTATCAAGAGTAATGGTTCTAGGCTTTGTATAACTTACTCCTCTAGAGATATTAGCATTAGCTTCAAAAATTGCTAATGTACTATCTTGATTTGCAGTAGAATAAGTATTATTCAAAATGTCTGCGGTAGGATTAGATAATCCTTTCTTTGCCAGCTTCTCCATAGTTTTTTCAGAAAGATTGGTGTTATAAGCCAATACTTCTTTATTTCCAGGATACATTAATTCGCATTCTTTTGTAGTAAGTTTTCTTCTTACTACAACTTCGGTGCGGGGATCTGGTAAATACATCTGAGGACCGCGAATTGTAGAAATCTCTCCAGAAAGTCTATTTAAAATATATCTTCCTTCGCCTTCAGGAATTGCAATAGCATGATGCATATATTTTCCATCATATTGAATCATTGCATGCTCTGGACGAGGATAATAAATCATCTGGTCATTTCCAGTAATAAAAAGCTCTTCTCCAATTGGATGATGAATTTTTTCTCCATCTTTTTCTTCATCATATGCGGCAATAACTTTTACATAAATACCACTAATCGGAGACAGTTCCAAGGCACGGAAAATTACGCTATCTTTATTAGGTACAGATACAAAAGTTTCTGTAGGTTTAGGAAAAACCACCGCAGGACCATGGATATATCTTTTTTCACCGTCTTCATCTTTTAGAATGGCATATTCCAACCTTTCAAGAGTAACTGCATCTCGTACATAAGTATTATTAAAATCATTAGGAATAACTTCAATACCTGTTGGCGGAATGTAGAAAGATACCTCTGTGCCTTTAATAACAATCATCTGACCTACAAAATATTCTTCAGATTTTGCAACGACTTCTTTACCTTCTGCGTTGACAATAGTAGCTGTAGCCATTCCTTTTCGTGCAGCTTCCGCATCATATACTCGTGCTAGTAGATACTGGTTTGAACGAAGTCTATGTCCTCGAATTACTCTTGTCATTTGACCAGGAAACAAAGAGAAAGAAACCGGACCTGCAATATTAATCTTACGACCAATTTCAAGCTCTGGACTATTAACTGCTTTTGCAGATTCTGGATGAGAATTATCAGTAGCAGGATTCTTTAATACCACATACCATCCCTCGGGAGCTGAAATAAAAAGCTGCTTCGCTTTTTCAAAATCTTGAGTCTCTTCAAATTTCTTTGTTTTGGGATTAAATACGACCAAAGATTCCTGAGCAGAAATTGTCATGGTAATGGGACCAGAATAGGTCTTAATTGCACCATTGGTTTTAGACTGTAGAAAACAAAATTCATTAGTGGAAAGGACAAGGTCTCGCTGTCGATTCATTTGAGGCTGTTCGTTCCAATTTTCATTATCATATCTCCCCATATTTTTTACCTTTCTTTTTTATTTATAATTATATTATAACAAAAAAATTATAAAAAATCAATTAATTTATTAATATTAATAGTTTTTATAATTTATAAGGTTCTATATATTTCTTCCATATATTTCTATAAATATTATAACAAATTTTTAATAAAGAATCAAGAAATTTTGGAGTGGTCGGGATAAAATAATTATGTCAAGGAATTTTTAATAAATATTATATAAGTATTATAAAAATTTAGAAAAGGAGACAAAAGGATATGGCAAATGAGATTAGATATCAAGTTGGCTTTGATGTAAAGCAAGGCGACTTGAGTAAATTAAAATCTTCATTACAATAGCTTCAAAAGTTAAAAATAAGTGATGTAATGAAAATAAATGATACTAATGCAATAACTGCTACTACTATGTTGAATAAAATAAAAACATAGGCTATAAATGTAGAAAATGCTCTAAAAAGTGCTTTTAATGCTAAATTAAATACTGTAAATATATAGAGTTTTAATAAATCTTTAAAAAGCTCTGGTACCACTATACAATAGGTTTATAAAGCTTTTAGTTCTGCGGGAACAAGTGGTGAAAATGCATTTAGAAGTTTATCATCTCAAGTTTTAAATACAAATATCCAATTAAAAGAAACACATAATTTATTAGATAAAATGGCAAAGACACTTACCAATACTGTTAAGTGGAATATTGCTTCTGGTGCTATAAATAGTATGTCTCGTGCAGTAGAACAAGCTTGGGGCTATACAAAAGCATTAGATACTTCTTTGAATAATATCCGTATTGTTACTGGTAAATCTGCTGAAGAAATGGGGAATTTTGCTATAAAAGCAAATGAGGCAGCTCAAGGTTTAGGAAAAACTACAACAGATTATACCAATGCTGCATTAATTTATGCTCAACAGGGTCTTTCTGATAAAGAAATTGAAGAAAGAGCAAGAATAACTTTAATGACAGCAAATGTTACTGGTCAATCTGCATCAGATGTTTCGGAGGAATTAACTGCCGTTTGGAACGGTTATAAAGTAAATGCAAAAGAAGCAGAAGTTTATATTGATAGACTTGCTGCGGTTGCTGCTACAACTGCATCAGACCTTGAGGAATTAAGTACTGGTATGAGTAAAGTAGCAAGTGCGGCTGCCGCGATGGGAGTTGGTGAAGATCAGTTAGCTGCACAATTAGCAACTATTATATCTGTTACTCGTCAAGCCCCAGAATCAGTAGGTACTGCATTAAGAACTGTATATGCGCGTATTTCTGATATTAAAGCAGGGATTGATGAAGATGGCGTTACTCTTGGTAATTATTCAGGAAAAATGGCGGAATTAGGATTTAATGTTCTTGATGCTGCTGGTAATCTTCGTGATATGGGCGAAGTTATGGAAGATATTGGGAATCGTTGGCAAGATTTAACTAGAGAACAACAGATTTCTCTTGCACAAACAATGGCTGGTCAAAGACAGTATTCTAACTTAATTGCTTTATTTGATAATTTTGAAAAATATAATGAAGCTTTAGATACTGCTAGAAATGCAGCTGGTACATTACAAGAGCAACAAGATATATATATGGAATCAATTGCTGCACATTTACAAACATTAAAAGCTGCTGTTGAAAATATATATGATAGTTTAGCTGATACAGATAGTATTAACAGTATTAACAGCATAGCTGATGGACTTGCGATTGCCGCAAATTTAACTGCTAATTTAGTTGATAGTCTTGGCGGTGGTGTATCTGTTTTAAAAATGATAGGTGCTGTTGGATTAAATGTTTTTAGTCAACAAATAGCAAAAGGAATTAATACAACTATTACTAATTTTGAAATTGCTAAAGACAATGCTAGACAATTTGAACAAGCTTTATAGACTACTCAACAATGGCAGGGAATCCCTGGATTAGATGAAGTTACTTAGAAATTATTAAATAATAGAGAACAATTGCTTTCATTAGCTAATATGATGAGTCCTTAGCAATTTACTGGTATGCAAACTATGCTTAATTAGTTAACAGATACAGCTAATGCTTTTGCGAGTTTGTCAACTCAATAGGAAATATTAAATGGAATAGTTCAATCTGTAACAAAAGCAACAGATAAATGGGAAGGGCTTAATTCTGTTATGAGAGATACAGATTCTCAAGCCATTGTTCTTGATAGAATTGCTAAACAATAGTTAGCTTTTAAAGAATTATCTGAAGCTTTAGATAAATATAAAAATGATTTAAAAGAATTAGGAAATAAAGCTGTTAATGGACAATAGATTACATCTGATTTGTAGACTATGAAAGCTAGTTTAAATACTTATATGGATAAAGTAAAATAGCTAGCAGAACAAGGAAAGATGTAGCGTCATGTTTAGCAAGTAAATAAATTATCTCAAGCATTAAAAGAATTACCAAATAATTTACCAGATAATGAATTAAGAACTTCATTATTAAGTATTTCTAGTATGTTATAGGGTATGACAAAAAATGCTGGTGATGCTGCTGCTCAAATGGGAGAAAAATTAAAAGATAATTTTCAATCTACTGCTGCAGATATATCTACTTTAGTTGATTAGATGAAACGAAAAATGCAAGCTGATTCTAATCAATTTGATATTGGCATTGAGAGAACTCAAAGAGGTGTTGATATTGAAAATTATACTAAAATTGCGGGAAGTCTCACTAGTATTGGCATTGCGATTCAACAAATTCAAAATCTAGGTAGTATTTGGAAAAATCAAGATTTATCTCTTGATGAAAAGTTATTACAAACTATTATTAATTTAGGTTTTACTTTATCTTCTATTATTAGAGCCTATCAAACATTAGATAAAATTATAATTAGTTATAATGCAAATTCTGCTATTGCTGTTGCAAGAGAACAGGCAGAAACTGCTGCAAAAGTAGCAAAAACTGCGGCTATTTAGGCAGAAACTGCAGCAAGGAACGCTAACCAAGCTGCAATTTTACAAGAAAAAATGATGACTTTAGCATTAGCAGGGGCTTCTCAAGAAGAAATTAATGCTGTAGGCGCACAAATAGTAGCATTAATAGGATTACAAACTGTATAGGAAGCTTAGGCTGGTGCAGCTGCCCTAGCTGCCAATGCCGAAAAACTTCATGCAGCTGCTCTTTAGCTTTCAAGAAAAGCTATGTTAAAATTTATAGCAACAATAGCTCCATTTGCAATAGCAATTGCTGCAATAGGTGGAGCAATCGCTATATATGATAAATTGCATTTAAGTGTAAAATAGGCAGATAAAGCAATTGAAGAAAGTGCTCAAGCTTATTCTCAAGCACAAAATGAATTAAAGCAATTATAGTCAGAACTAAAAACAACAGAAGATAGAATAAAAGAATTACAATCAGCAGGCTCTTTAACTTTAGTTTAGCAAGAAGAATTATAGAAATTAAAAAATGTAAAAGAAGAATTAAAAATTCAATTAGATATTCAAAAATAGATAACTAATGAAAAATTAAAACAAAATGCTAAAGATATTCAAAATAAAGTATCTAATACAAACGCATATAAACAAAATGATAAAGTTAATTATATGGGCTTAGATATTGTTCAACAACAAGCTTTACAGAATGTTGTTAAATAGGCTGGTATCATAGACGATTTTTTAAATATTAATATTGCTGATTTAAAAACTTTAATAGATTTAGAAAAATATTTTAAAGAAAATAAAGATAATATAATAAAAGATAATGATTTAAATTAGGATAAAAATTATAGTGATTATGATACTATATTTGGTGTTATAAAGACATTATAGGAAAGAAGTTTCGAACAAATTAAAGCTTGGTATCCTGAAGCTTTTCAAAACTTACATACATTACAAGAGGCTGGTTTAGGGGATTCTGTTGAAGCTAATTTTTATAAAGATTTAATTTATAAATATTACTTAGGTTCAGGAAAAATTGATTCAACTGTTGGACAAATATTAAAAGAAACTGGAAAAGTAAATGATGAAGTTTTTAAAGGTATACAAGAACAATTAAAAGCAACAGAAATAACCGATGATACCGCTGAAACTATATTGTCCTCTTTATTTGAGGGTTTTACTGCTGAACGGATAAAAAACGCATTAAATGTAAAAGGATTATCTATTGCCGACTTTTTAAATACTATTAAATTTACTTCTTTAAATTGGTAGGATTATTTAAAAGCTGCTTAGGCTAATGAAGATATATCAATTATTTAGGAAGGTTTATTAAGATTAGGATAGACAATTTCTGGTTTACAAAAAGTTGCAAAAGGAACTAAATTATCTAAAAAAGAATTACAAGAGTTAAAAGCGGAATTAAATGAAATTTCTGTTCTTTATCCAGAGTTAATGGCTAATTATAAAAATCTTTTTAATACAGAATTAGCTGGAACAAGATAGTATCAAAATGAATTATCTAAATTAAAAATTTCCTTACAATAGTTATATTCTAAACAGATGTCTACTGGAGAAATTTCTAGAGAAACTGGATCTAAAAGAATTATAGATACTATTGATTCTGCTAAGGAATTGTATTAGCTTTCTACTTTAGCTTTTAAAGTACATAATCCTGGCTCTTCTTTTTAGGGAGATATAGCTATTTCCGCTATAAAAATGGAAGATTATAGACAAAAAGTTTAGCAATTAGCTAGTCAATATGATTCTTGTACAGCAGCTTTAAATCGTTATTTACAAGTTTCAAAAACACAAAATTAGGAGCAACAAAAAGCTGCTTTAAATTAGCTTCAAATGGTTACTTATGCAGCTGAATTAGCTCAAGAATATGGAATTGATGAATAGCGAGTAGTTGATTTAACTGAATCACAAGCAAAGCTAAATGATAATTTAGAATTAACTGGTAAACAAATTGCAGACAATGCTGTTTACAATATTAGATTAAATGATGCATTAATAGATTTAAAAACAAACTATAAAGATTATTCTGAAATTTTAAAATTATTAAAAAATAATCAAGAAAATGAGATAGATTTAAATTCTAATTTATCTAAAAGTTTTAAATCTTTAAAGAAAGATTTTTCAGCTATAGTGGGACTCGCGTAGGATTATGTAGATGATGATTGGATTAAAAAATATGCAGATGATTTAAATTCAATTATTAAAAATAATGATTTAGATGCTTTAAATAATATTAGAAAAGATATTTCTGTTGATATAGCTGCAAATTTTAATATAGATTAGAGTGAATATCAAGAATTTCTTAATAAATTAGATGGTTTAGAGCTTGGATAGATTGAAGATACTGCTTTTATAGACTCATTAGCACAAGCTTTATATGATGCCGGTGCAACTATAGATGATATAAAAAATGTTTTAAGTTTAAATAATATTTCTTTTGATGCGATAGATGTTACTCCTGTAGAATCTTCTATGGCTGAAGCGACTAATTTTATAGAAAGAGCTACTGATGTTATAAAAGCTAAAACTGCTGAAGCTGGTGCAGCTACTGCTGAGAATTTAAGCACTTCAATAGAAACAACTACTGATACAACTAAAGCTACTGATTCTATGTAGGCACCTGGAACAGATGTAGAAATGATAGATGTTCCTGGTGATATTGAAATTCCTTCTTTACAGAATGCTACATTACCTCCTTTTAATATTCCTCAATTTGGAGAGAATATTCATAGAACAATACATTATCCTAAGATTCAAGTAGGTCCTGCCAAAACTGATCCGATAGAAACTGAAAAAGTTCAAACTGCAATGGCAGTAAAAGTAATTAATCCTAATAAGACTTCTGGCGGTAATATTAGCCATAAAACAAGAAATACTAATGTTGGAGGTAAAAAAGGCGGTGGAGGAAAAGGAGGAGGAGGTAAAACTCAAACTCCTACTAAATCAAAAGCTATTAAACCAGACCGTGAAGCAAAATATCATAATGTAAATAAAACAATTTCAAAATTAGGTAAAGAATATAGCGATTTATAGAAAAAAAGAGAAAAAACATATGGAAAATAGCTTCAAGATGTTTTAAAAGATGAATTAAAGATTTTAGAAAAACAAATAGAAGCAGAAAAAGAAAAACAAGAAATAATTAAAAAAGAACAAGAGGAACTTAAAAAAGTATTAGAATTATAGGGTGCTATATTTGATCCTAATACTAATGAAATTACTAATTATGAAGATTTAATTCTTAAAATTGAAGAAAAGCGTAAACAATTAAATTAGAAGCATGATGCTATGACAAAAGATTAGCAAGATGCTTTCAAAGAATAGTATTAGAAAGAAAAAGAAAGATTAGAAGAATTAACATAGTTAGTACAAAGATATGTTACTTTATAGGATAGATTTACCGATAGTTTAGAACAACAAGAAGAATATGCTTATAAACAAATCTAGAAAAAGATTGAAGATTTTAGAATTGAAATCGAAGTATCTTTAAATATGGGTTAGGCTGAAAGAAAATGGAATGAATTTGAAAGAAATGTTCTTAATCATTCTAATATTTTAAAAGAGTCTAATTTTGATAAAATGTTTAAAGATATTGAACAAGGATATGCTGATGTATTATCTTATTTTGATGTAAATGGTCAGGGAAGTATAGAAGCATTAACTAATCAATTATTGGCAACCCAAGAAGAATTAGATGAAATTAATTCTGGCGGTGAATCTTCTATTTATGGCACTGATAAAAAACGTGCTATGGAAGATTTACAAAATGATCTTGATGAGTTGATGCAACAAATGCAAGATATTGAAAGTTTAATTGATAATATTGACCAGGCTTATCTTGATACAATTGATGATATTTCAGAACAATTTGATAAACAAATTGATAATTATGGATTAATTGGTGATTTAATTGAACATGACATTGATTTGCTATCTTTATTGTATGGTGATAAAAATTATGAAGCAATGGATAAATATTACACAACATTGCATAATAATAACTTAAAACAATTAGATTCATTAAAACGTCAAAGAGATTTCTGGAAAGAACAATGGGATGCGGCGGTTGCTCGTGGAGATTCAGAAGCCGCAAAACAATTTGAAGAACATTATAAAGAAACTATTGGTAATTTAAATTCATTAATAGAAGAATCAGCTGAGAATTTAAGAAATAAATATATTAACGCAATTGATAGTATTTTTGATGACTTAGATAAAAAAATTAGCGGTGGATTAGGAACCAATTATTTAGAAACTAGTTGGGATTTAATGAAGAAAAATGCAGATGAATATTTAGATACTATTAATTCTGCTTTTGCTGTTCAAGATTTAGAAAATAAATTCCAAAAAGCTATTGATGATACAAAAGTCTTAAAAAATCAGCAAGCCTTAAAGAAATTAATGGATCAGTAGTTAAATAACCTTAAAGCAAAAGAAAAATTAACAGAATATGATGTTCAAAGAGCCGAGAAGTTATTACAAATTGAGCAAGCAAGAATAGCTTTAGAAGATGCTCAAGCAAGTAAAACTTCTATGAGATTAAAGAGAGATGCTCAAGGTAATTATTCATATGAATATGTCGCAGATGAAAGTAATATTTCTGAAGCTGAATAGGGACTGGCTACCGCTCAAAATGACCTTTATAATTTTGATAAAGACAGATATAATTCTAATTTAGAAGATATTCTTGGAGCATGGAAAGATTTTCAAGAACAATATAAAGATATTATGACTGACAGTTCTTTATCAGAGGATTAGAGAGTTGCTAATAGTGCTTTATTAAGAGAGCAATATGGACAATATATTAATAATAAAACCGCGGAAAATCTAGTTATTAGAAATAATCTACAAGAATCTGCTTTTGCAGATATTGCTGCATTATATCGGACAGATGTTGATAATTATAAACAGATGTCTACAGATGAACAAAACATTTTAATGAATGAATTAGTTCCTACTTGGGAAAGCGGTATTCAGCAGATGACTGACAGGGTTGCTGGATAGGGTGGATTTATTCCAGTCTGTCAAGGAGCCTTTGAAGATATTAATCAAGCTACGTTAGATTATCAAAATCAATTAGATGAGATGGCTAATGTTGCTGGCATAGATCTTCAAAATGTTAAAGGCGGAGTTGATGATTTAGCTATTTCTTTTGGTGATTTAATTACTAAAAATGAAGATTTAATTACTACAATGGGTAATGAATTAACGGCTGTTGAACAATTAAAAAATGCCGCCCATGCTTTAATGGAAGAATATAATGGAGTTTATAATGCAGCTAAAGATGCAGTTTCTGTAATTCATGAGGCGATGCAAGAAAATAAGTCAGATGTTTTTGATGATAGAGATTACGATAATGAAGATGATGATAATGAAACTTATGCAGAACAGATTACTGGTAAAAAATATCCTACTGTATTTGATTTCCAAAAACTAAAAGAATCAGGTTAGTATAATTCAAATCAAAATACAATATTAGATGATACTCCTGGATACGTTTCAGAAGATTATTTAAAAGGAAAGACTTTATATACTCATCCTTTTGCTGAGGAAGAAGAAATCAAACAGATAGAAGATTTTTCTTCTGAATGGTTTGATGAATTAGAAAGACAAGGTCATATTGTTACTGGTACGAAAAAATATACTACTGATGATGGTTAGACTGTTAATATTCCTGACAATATTTGGAATTTAGTTCCTGGTGGCGATTCTTCAGATATTGAAGACATACTTGATTGGGAAAAACTTTTCGCTAGATTAGATACTGGTGGATATACAGGTGATTGGAGTGGTAATGGAGGCAAGTTAGCTGTATTACACAAAAAAGAATTAGTATTAAATGCTGACGATACTGAAAACTTATTCAATACAATGAGTCTTTTAAAATCCATTACTGATTCTTTAAATGGAGACTTATTTGCTAGAACCAGTGGTATTAAATCTGGTACTTATAACAATTTAGGAGATAGCGAAGAACTTGAACAAAATGTTCATATAGATGCTTCATTCCCAAATGTTAATAGTAAAAGAGAAATTGAAGAAGCACTTAGTGATTTAGTTAATTTAGCTGCTCAAAGAGCTATGCGAAGATAAAAGAAGAGGGGTTTAACCCCTCTTCTTATATTTTAAGGAGGAATGAGAATGGAATCAATAGGCATAATACAATATAAATGGGATTGCGGAATTTATGATATAAAAGCTATGATAAAATTAGTTGAAGAAGGAATTATTAATAAAGATTAGTTTTTTGATATTACTCGATATAATTTTAATGGAGTAATGGATTTAATATCATAATTATGCAATTCCAATTTGAAAATTTTAAAAAATTATGTTATAATAATACAAGAGGAGATATAAGGAGGAAAATAATTTAATGAGCGTACAAGATAAAATTTTAGATGCTATTGAATTATTAGCTGAAAATTCTGTAAAAAAAGCTGGATATGATAAAACAATTCAAGCTCAAATTCTTTCATGCGAAGATGCGACAATAGGTAAGTATAGATGTAGATATCAAGATGCAACTATATATGCTTATGCAAGCAATTCTGATGTAACTTTTAATAAAGGTTCTTATGTTTATGTTCTTGTTCCTGGCGGAGATATGGGAAAAGAAAAAACAATTCTTGGAACAACTAAAAAATTAGGGATTAATTATATTTCATAGGCTTAGGGAGATTAGGCTTATAATATTATCGGTAATAATTGTATTATTTCTAATAATATTTTTTATTTAGATACTAAAAATAAAAATTATAAATATACTATATATAAGTATAATGGCGGAAATAGTAATAAAATTAGTTTTGATGAAGAGGCATTAAAAGAATATTTACAACAATCTTCTTCTCTTATTGTGGGAGGAATGTTTAAAACTGATATAGCGCCTTAGCGACAGTACAAGGGACATTATGGAATTACCTTTAATTTGCGATTTAAAGATAATGCAACTTCCAGTTAGATTATTCGATCATATACTTTAAATGAAGATAATATGATAGATAATCCATATAGATTATTATATGAAACAAGACAATATGAAATTTTTAATATAGATGGTTCAAGTTTTATAAGAGTTGAATCAATAGAGATTTTTAATCAAGATTTCCCAGGTGCAACTGGAACAAGCACTAAGTTGTTAACAAAAGGAGATATAATAATTTCTTCCTTAGAACTTTCTGGGGCTACTCGGATGACAGAAGAAGAAATTAATGGGGTAGCAATATCTTTTTATACCCCGCAAGGTACTGTTTTTACTGGTGCAGAAGGTGAAAGTAATTTTAAAACTATAACCGCGCAGGTTAGAGTAAAAGGAAAATTAGCCTCTTCCGCTCAAGACATCTCTTTCTATTGGGGAAATGAAAACGTAAGAGTTACTCCAACCAATGCTTTTTATAATAAGTATCTTGGTAGAGGATGGGCGTGCTTGAATAAAAGAGAAACTGCGGTAAATGGAAATACTGCACAAGGTATTAATCCAGTTTATGTTTGGATTCCTGGTTCAGATACTTATACAGTTGCAAAGAGTGCAGCAACGGCCGCATAGAATAGATTTAAAGTAGCTGTTGTATATAATGGAACAGTTATAACTAAAATTATAACTATTAAAAATTTAACTAATCAAGTTCCTAAGATTACAATTTAGTCAGATGCAGGGACTAAATTTTATTATGATATAGGACATCCAACTTTAACTTGTAAGATAAATGGAAATGAAAATAAGAATTACAACTATTATTGGGGCATATAGTCAGACACAGGTGTTTTTACATTATTATATGAAACAACTACTAATAATACTAATTATCATAATGCGGTAGAAAAATTAGAATGGTTACAAAATCAAATTGCAATAGGTAAAAGATTTGCAAATGCAGAAGCAGAAGAATTAAATAAACGTAAAAAAGCTGTAAAAGCTTTTGATTCAATTCAAAGAGTTGAAAAAAATCAAATTCATAAGGTTCAAATTAATACTATTACTAATTTAGCTATTTTTAAATGTTCTGTTTATGATGGTAGTAAATATTTAGGAACTGCATCTATTACTTTAACAAATTCATTAAAAGGAGAAGACCTCTATTCTCTTGTAATTAATAATAGTTCTGTAGTTTTTCAATATAATGAATACGGAGTTGCTCCAAATAATAAGAGTTTAGAATAGCAACAAAATATTCAAGCTTTAAGTTTTACTATATATGATAATTTAGGAAATCCTGTTGATAATGATGTACTTTTAAAATCAAAGAATTGTTCAATTCGTTGGGAATTTCCAATAAAAGATACTTTATTAGTTAATACTAATTCACAAAAAGACTCAGGAACAGATTCTACTCAAACATATAAATACTATGATAATGTTACAAATTTAACATATGACATTGCTCAAAGATATGATATTAAAAAACAAAATAATCAAATTAAATTGACAGTTGATTATAAAGGTATGAATCTAACCGCAAAAACTGATTTTACTTTTACTAAACAAGGATAGCCTGGAACAAATGGAACTGAATATATTGTAAAAGTGGTTCCAAATACAAGATTAAGTTCTCCTCCAGTCTTTCCTATTGTTACTTATTCTGGACAAGATAAAGAATATATTTTAAACTATGGATTAGATTCTATAAAATCTTAGCATATACTTAATTTAAATGATTTCGTAAAAGGCAATGGTAACAGGCTATTAAAAGTTCAATTATGGCATAGCGGAGAAATGATTTGGGAAGGTTTTACTACTTCTAAAAATCAATTAAATGGATTAACTGAAGTAAAATGGGAAAATTTGATAAATAAATATAGTAGAAATTACACAGATGACTCTGCTTTTATAGTATCTAGTGATGGATATATAAAAGTAAAAAATCAAAATTATTTTTATGGTCCCGGTGCAGATGGTAAAAATGATTGGCTTACAAGAGAGCCATTAGCTAATATTATAAAATGTAGTATTACATATGAAGGAAAAACATACTATGGCACATGTCCAATAGTGATGGCATGGGTTAATTCAAATAAATATCGAGTTTCATTGACGGACCACACTGGTTTTAAATATGTTTTATATACTTCTGATGGTACATCCCCGCAATATGATAATTCTCATCCTTTTGAATTTAAATGTAAAGAAAATATTAATGATGTTTGGGAAGATGTTTCTTTAGTAGAGGGCGATCATAGTATTACTTATGATTTTGCTGTAAATGGAAATGTAAAAAAAGGAACGAATGGGACTCTAACCAAATCTAATTTATTAACAATAATAAAAGATAATACTTTAGAAAAAAATCAATGCAAATGTTATCCTAATTCAAAATATGATGGTGAGTGCGTTAATAATGCTATTATTTGTGCGTATAAAAATAAAAATAATAAAGTAATGGCATATATTCAAGTTCCAATTCATTTTCTCTTGAATCGTTATGGTTTAGCAAATCTTAATGCATGGGATGGAAATAATGTTCAAATTAATGAATAGGGTGGATATATTTTAGCTCCTCAGATGGGCGCGGGTGAGAAAGATAAAAATAATAATTTTACTGGCGTAGTTATGGGAGTTGTAAAATAGAGTGATTCATCATCTAAAAATGGCTTATTAGGTTTTTCAAAAGGTATTATGAGCATTTATTTAGATGCTAGCACTGGTAATGCAACTTTTGGTAGACCAGGAGAAGGACAAATAAAATTAGTTCCAGGAGGAACTTCTACCATTGCAGGATGGACTATTGATAAAGATTCTTTACATACTAATGATAAAAAGGCATATGGAGATAGTAATGTAGGAGCTTTTCTAGGAGCTAATGGAACATTAGATTTTACATCTTCTAAAGGAAATTATTTAAGATATAATGGTAATGATTTCTTTTTAAATGGTGGAACTATTACTGGTGGAAGTATTGATATTGGAAATCAACTATTATATGCTAAATCAGGAATTATTAAATTAGGAGATTTTGTTATTGGAAATTCATATGGCAGAAATCTTTTTTGTAATCAAAATAAATCTATGGCAGTTTCAGCAAATATAAATAATTCTTCTCCTTGGTGGATGTGGTTTAGTCATACAGGAGAACACTAGAGCGGTTAGCCAGGAGATTATGATTTTGTGCTTAACGGCGGCGGTCAGGTTTATGCAAAAGATTTTATATGTACAAATTTACAACATGCTTATAACATTTGTAGTGAAATAACTGCAATTAAAAAGGAGATTAACTGGATTAAAGAACATATGGATGATGAGTAGGAAGAAAATCCCAAAAATGGAGAATAATTAAATATGGAACAACAAGATTTTTCTTTAACATGTGAAAAGTTTAAACAACAAATTATGAATTTATTAAATAGTAATAATTTACCACCAATTATTAAATATTATACAATAAAGGATATATATACAAATGTTGAAAAAAGTTATATTGATTATATAAATATACAACTTCAACAATAGAATAAAGAAGAGAAATAGGGATAGAATTAATCTATCCCTATTTTTTATTCCCAATTTATCTAATTATTAAATTTTTCATTATATGCATCAAATATACATATAGCATCTGCTTCATCATCATTTACTATAATATTATATTTGTTTTTTACATACTAAATATCTTGCGGTTTGAGGTCATTTCTTTTTATACCTCGACCTTGTTTTATTTTTAAAGCTGCCCGCCATGTTGAAGCACTAATGAAATCACATATAATTTTGGGATCAATTTCATATGCCATTATTACTATTGCTGCTTGTAACCACATTAAAATTTTGCTAGTATGTGAGCTGTACTATTGTCGTACCTATTCCATAATAATTTTCTATATTTTATTATTTTTTATAATTTTAGATAATTCATCTCTCATTTTTATAATACGTTTTATTGTATCTTTTGAACTGGCGGTTATGCATCCATGTGACATAATAGACTAATTCTAACCAACACACCAGCCAGTGCTTTTTGTTGATAAATCTAATGATAAAATTCTCATATTCTCATCTCCTTTTCTTGCCCCTATTATACTAAAAATTTTTATAGTTGTCAAGGTCAAAATTAATTAAGTGATTATAGGAAATTTTAATATATAGATGTAGGAGTAAAAATAGATAATATTTTTATTCCTATAATACGCGTATATGAAGTTGTAACTTATAAGATTAATTTAGGTATACCGCTAGGAGGAAACGTAATGGCAAATTACAATAATCCTAATCTTAATTTGCAAACGCCTCAGTATGGAATAATGGGGCAACCGCAAATGCAAACTCCCTATGGGAACAATAACATGTTATTGAGTAATACTCCATATGATAATTATATGGGCAATCGAAGAATTGATTCTCAAGATTTGTTATCTCGTCAATATTTAAAATGTAGACCTGTTTCATCAAAAGATGAAGCAAGAGCTTGCCAAATTGACTTAGATGGTTCTCTTTGGGTGTTTACTGATTTAGGTAATGGTAAAATTTATACAAAACAAATTAATAGTGATGGGACAGCTACTTTCAAAACTTATGCTTTTGTAAAAGATGAAAATCCATATGATGCAACATCTGAATATGTAACGAAAGATGAGTTTAATAAGGTTATTCAAGCTTTAATGGCAAGTATTCAACCGACAAATAATTCATTGTAGTCTACTGATAATAATGAAAATAAAACATCTATGAAATTTTAATGGAGAAAAATATAATGAATAATATTAATCCAATGCAATTGATTTCAATGATTAAAAATGGTAGCAATCCAGAACAACTTATAATGAGTATTTTACAACAAAAGGGTCAAAATAATCCAATTATCAATAATGCAATTAATATGGCTCAAAATGGTAATATAGCTGGATTAGAATTATTAGCTCGTAATCTTGCTGCTCAAAGAGGAATAGATTTTGAACAAGGGTTAACAAATTTAAAAAATCAATTTAAATAAACTTTAAAAAATCGTCTTTTTGGAAAGTAAGAGGAGAATGTGTAATGTTTAATAATAATGGTTATTCTTTAGCAGATATCGCTGCGGCAACTAATGGAAATAATAATGGTGGTTTCGGCGGTTTTACCGGCGATGGAGCATGGGTATTTCTTCTGTTCATTTTAATTTTAATGGGTGGATGGGGAAATGGATATGGTTATGGCAATGGCGGAACCAATGCTGTTAATGCAGATATTCAGCGTGGTTTCGATCAAAGCGCATTAATTAATGGACTTAGTGGAATTACTACTGCAATAAGTAATGGTTTCTCTGGTGCAGAAATTTCTCGTTGCAATTCTCAAGCCAATATTCTTCAAACATTAAACAATAATCAAGCTAATCTTTCTACACAGTTAAATACAATTGCAATGAATCAGCAAAATTGTTGCTGTGAAAATAGAGCTGGATTAGCTGACTTAAAATATACTGTCGCTACTGAAGCATGTGCAGATAGAACAGCAGTTACTGATGCTCTTAGAGATGTAATTGCTTCTAATACTGCAAATACACAAGCAATACTTGATAAATTATGTCAACAGGAAATTGATGCTCTTAAAGCTCAAAATCAACAGCTTCAAATGCAAAGTTATTTAGCAAGTCTTGCGGCATCTCAGAATGCACAGACTGGTCAAATTTTAAATGACAATGCCGCACAAACAACTGCTTTACTTAGAGCATTAAATCCTGCTCCTATCCCTGCTTATGTTGTTCCAAATCCAGTTGGATGTAATTGCGGCTGGAATTATGGTGGATGTGCAGCATAATAAAAGGGGGTAATGACATGGCAGAATATACAGCAAATGCAGTCCAAACTGTAGCGGTTGGACAGAATGTTTTGTTCACTGATGTTCCAATTCCAGGATGCCGTCAAGGAATTATTCATAGAGAAGGATCTGGAATTATCACTTTAAGAGGCCAAGTCAATAACTGTAGCGGATTCGCTAGATATAAAGTGTCATTCGGCGCAAACATTGCGATTCCTGAAGGAGGAGCGGCTTCAACGCCGCTCTCCCTTGCATTAGCTATTGATGGAGAGCCTATTCCAACAAGTTCTGTAATTGTTACACCAGCTGCCGCAGAGTAGTTTTGGAATGTTTACGCTTCAGTCTTTATTGACCTTCCTCGTGGTTGTTGTTATACAGTAGCAGTTGAAAACATCGGAACTACTGATGTAGATGTTCAAAACGCTAATTTAGTGATTGAAAGAACTGCCTAAGGAGGAAAATAAAATGAGTGTAGAAACTTTAAAAATAATGGAAGACCAACTTACAAGTTGTGTACAAAATCAGTTAGGAGATATTTCTAAAGCTGATGCGCATGAGCTTGGAGAAGCTGTTGATATGATTAAGGATTTAGCAGAAGCTATTTATTATCGCACCATTACAGATTCTATGGAAAAAAGTAATGATAATAAGAGTGAAACTAATATAAATTATTATACTACTCCTAATTATAGCAGAATGCAGTATTATGATCCATATAGAGAGATAGAAAAATCTAATGGATATATGTATTATACTGCGGGTGGTTCTGGTATGAATACTGGTAATATGAATTATTATACAGAAATGCCAAATATTATGGGAAGAGATCCTAGAGAGGGAAGAAGCCCAATACGTCGTCGAATGTACATGGAAGGAAAAGAAATGCATAAAGATTCCAATTCTCAACTTCGTGAGTTAGAAGCTTATTTACAAGAATTATCAAGTGATATTACTGAAATGATAAAAGATGCTTCACCAGAAGAGAGAACTACTCTTCGACAGAAAATGACTGCTTTAGCTAATAAAATAGCATAATTATGTTTTTAATTAATAATGTATATTGGAAAATAGCTTTTGTTTCACCAGACTTCCCTTTATTGCAAAGGTTAAATGGTGATTATTCTATTGGCGCCTGTGATAATTTAACAAGAACTATTTATTTAAGTAATCAATTATATGGAGAATTATTAAAAAAGGTGCTTTGTCATGAAATTACACATGCCGCCATGTTTTCGTATAATGTTAATCTTTCTCTTGAACAGTAGGAATTAATTGCTGATTTAATTTCTACATATGGAGAAGAAATTATTTATATAACAAATAAAATCTTTATAAAATTAGGTAATATTTAAATGATAAAGGGACTATTATATATAATAGTCCCTTTTTATTTTTAAATATTATTGAGTCAATGTTATAGAAAGGAAATAGAAAATATGAGTAATATAACAAAAGTTCGTATAAAACAAACTGATGGAACATATTCAGAAGAGTATCCAATTGGAGTATTGGCTGAAAATGTTGATATGGGAAATTCTACTAATTTAAGTACAAAGATTTCAACAATGGATACCGCAATTGGCGGAAAAGCTCCGACAAATCATGCCTCTGCAAATACAACTTATGGAGTGGCTACAAGTGGAGCCTATGGTCATGTAAAAATTGTTGATAATTATATGACGGTTCCTTAGGCTACTGGTCCTTTTGCTGCAAGCACTCAAGCGGTTGTAAATGCTTATAGTGCGTTAAATACAAATAAAGCTCCTAATAATCATGCAACTTCAGAAACTACTTATGGAGTAGCTACAAGTGCAGCCTATGGTCATGTGAAAATAGTTGATAATTATATAACTGCTCCTACAGGAGCTGGGCCATATGCTGCAAGTACTGATGCAGTTATTAACGCCTATGCCGCAGCATCTTCGGCTACCAATACTCTTAGTTCTACTTACTATGCTGCTATAACACCTAAAGGATATGTAGCAGAGGGCGGTTCTTCACTTTGGACGCCAATTTTTGGAGGAAGTTTTTCTTCATCTGAAAGTGTCTGTTACATTAGATAGATTATTGACCATGTATTTATGATTACTTTTGCTGTTAAAGTATCAGCTGCAATTTCAGCGTCAGTTGATCGTAATATTATTACAAATTTACCATTAGCCGCAACTCGTGTGTATGTACCAGCTACCATTATCTCTTTTAATGAAAATGGTCCTACTACTACAAAAAGTGTTGTTCTTGCAATTCGTCCAGAAGATTCTGCTGCAAACTCAGGACGTATTTTAAAAATTGAAGCAGGATTAAATCCTTATTCGTTAGTAGCTGGAGATGCTATTTATAGTACATTTGTATTAATTGGAAATAAATAATTAATTAAAATAAAAAAATGGGATAGATATATTTTTTATTATATATCTATCCCATTTTTTTATTTTATCTATTATTATATAGCAACATATTGATAATCTATATAAATATATTGACTAATATCTTGAAAGTTTATTCCATTTTCTTCTAAGCCTTCTGTTTTTAATTTTATGGAAGTGACATGAACATCTTCTAGTTCTAACATTTTTGTTTTACCAATTCTAAACTAAATATTGTTTATTACAGCAATAATTTTAGGAAAATCCTCTCTATTAACTTCTAAATTTATATCTCCAGTATATACGATTCCTAATTTAGAAATGTATTTTATTCGTTGTTTGCATTGCTCTTGAATTAAAGTTAAAATTTCCGTATTTTCATTAAATGGCCCTTGAATATTTCCAAAAAATCCATTATAATTTGCCATAATTGTTTTCCTTTCTATTTTAAAAAATTATACAAATGGCAAATATTCTCTAAGAATACCTTTAAAGCGTCTCGCAATTTTTGTATGTCCAGCATTATTCGGATGGGTTCCAAATTTTTCATTAACCGCCACGGTATAATGTGTTCTATCATATAAAATCCAAGGAGTAAAGAAAGATTCTTTATATAAATCAAAAACTGGGAATCCATGATATTCACAAACCTATATTACTGCATCTCTCCATAAAGAAAGAGGTTGACTTTGATAATTTAATTTACCATCAATGTTTGCATAAGAACCGGATTTTTCTATCCATTTCTTTAATGGTGTTGCAATAACAACTGGAGTTTGAACATATTTTAATGTTTGACATATTTTATGCATAGCTCCATAAAAGGTGTTATAGCTATCTTCACCAAGTGCGCCATCAGATATTGTTCCAAGAGCGTAAGTATCTTGTATGCCAGGGCGTCCAGTATTATACCAGTCATTTGAAGATGTGGCAATATAAATTAAATCATAATTGCCGTTTTGTAACTAAGTTAAATATTGAGAAGATATTAAACTAGCTATTCCAGGAGTATGAACTGTTTCTGTTTTTATTTCTTCATCATCTCCTTCACCATATGTTACATCTTCTGTACTTATACCATCAGCAATACATTTTCCGCCAAAGAAATGTAAATCATAAGTAATTCCTAACTATTCACAAGCCATTGTTACATAACTTTTATTATCATTATAGGCTCCTCCTACAATTCCATCTCCAAATACCGCAATTTTATAATTTGTTCCAAAAACTGATTTTTCTATATTTGTGTTTTCAATAAAATAATTAATATTTGTGGTAAGATTAGGAAGGTCTTGTGTTGAATTATATACTTTTCCATTCATCAAAAGCATTAAATTAAAATTATCTTGTAATTCCCACGCAGATTCATAATTATTTTGCATTGTAAAGGTAAGTCGAATATATTTTATTTTTCCCCCTTGATTTGTTATGTAATGGGAACCAGGACTTGAGCCACCTGGACCAATAAATTTATAATTTATATCATATGTTGTTATATTATTAACAATTTTCTCTGTTAAAACACCTTGTTCATTAAAATAACAAAACACGTATGGAGTAAAAACATATGTGTTTGAATCTATATTTTCTAATTCTTTACTATCATTAAATATAGGTATAAAATCTGTGGTCCAATAAACTGTAGAAGGCTTAAATATTCCTTCCTGAGTTATATATCCGGGAGATGCACCAAAGTATTGCCAAACATCTTCCTCCTGTGAACTCCGCACTTGAAAACGAGGAAATCTATTTAAGGATTGATTTTCAATAATAATTCTTTTCTTAAAAAAATTATTAACACTTTTTAATGATTCTGTTATCATGCCTGTAGTATATGACTCTGTTCCGACGCCTCTCCATGTTAAAGAAGTATCAATGGTAACACCTTTACCATAATCCATGTCTAAAGTAATATTTTCAGAATCACCATTATTATAATGAATACTAAGATTTTTTCCATCTTGAGAATCTATACTTGTAATCCATTTTATTTTTTCACCACTTACTATATCATGTTCTTCAGTATTATAGTTTATAGTTAAAGTTCCATCGCGCCCCAATGATAAGGAATCAATTGATTTTATTACTTTTTCAAAAGTTTCTTCTTTTGGAGTATGCGTATAATGTACTACAACATTTCCATGGTCTTCTATTGTAATATTATCTACTGCTCTGTATGGTCCTAAATAAATTTTTCGTTCAGACCCTTCTTCACTGTTATTATAATTATGAAGGTTATATACTAATACTTGATTTCCAACATCAATATCATTTTGGCGACCTTCATAATATTCAATGCTATCATCAGCTACTTGAACTCTTAATTCTCCTACACTGTCCCCTTTAACTCCTTTTGGTATACCAATTTGCCATTTTTTATAAAAAGGATGAGTTTGAACTGCATCTGGATCTAATTCTGTAGTTGGTGTAGCGTATGGATTATTTATTGATTTTGCTGAAAATTCAATAACAGGATAAGGAATTTTAAATCCTATATATGCTGTAGTATCTACATTATTTACATCTCTAACAGAGTAACTCGCCCATTCAATGTTATCATTAAATGCTTCTTCCTAATCACCATTTATATATTTACCAGGGACTAAATTGCCATTAGATACAGTATAAAAACCATGCTTATATCTTTCCTCAATACCTTCAGAGTGATATTGATTCTAAACATCATCTATAGTAGTTAAGTTTAAAATAGGGGAGTTGCCAGATGGTCCAACAATAGTACCAACAAACTATGCTCCGCCTGTTTCCTCATTATTAAAATCATAACCACGTCTATAGATTTTTCCATTATCTGGGTCATTTTTATTAACAGTATTAATTAAAACATGTTCATCAAAATGGACCGTTGTATAATCAGGTCCTTGTTTAAAAGCCGTAACCATGTCATTGACACTTTCATAACTTGCAACAATTATGAAAGAATATCCAGGCTGTCCGCCATAAAAAGAATACATATCCTTTTGCCTCCTTATTAATATTCATAATCCATAATAAAATAATCATTTCCTTTTGGAACGAAACCAATAGATTTAATTTTTATTTTATCATTGTTAATTTCATAAATTCCGCTTCTACTATTTCTTATCTGTTCTCCATTAATGCACATAAGCATAGATGGTGGTCCTTGAATACCTATTTTTGTTAATTTGGTATTTGCTGGTAATGGCAGCTATGGTATAATATTGTTAATTTGAGAAAAATTAAGAATCTAAACTGTCATAGTTCTTGGATTATCCGTATAATCACTTGTTGTTCTTTGTAATTCCCAAATAATAGTTTCATAAGAAGCATTTGGAGTGAAAACTATTTCAAAATACGCATAATCTGAATTTCCTTTATGAACAATATAATCTTCAAGATATTGTTCTCTTATTTTTGTTTCATCTTCATCCTCATGTCTTAATTTTAAACGAAAATGCTGTTCATCATTTAAATGTCTTTGAACTTTAAAATTTAAATAATAAGAATTTTCATTTACTACCTGTTCGTCATTACTTCCAATTCCCCCATTAATGTCAAATTTAACATCTGTAAAAGTTATATCCATTTCTTGGGGACTATAAGAATACTATTTTGGTTTCCAATTATTACCTAATGGGACCAAATAATTCGTTGATTGAGATTTTCTATATTGTCCAATATTATACATTTACACTCTCCTTTTATCTCTTAAATTCTTTCTAAAGCTTTTGTACAAGATATAGACATTGTTCCATTCACGTCTAATGGTAAAGAAATGGATTTTATCATATAATCACCATAAATACCACTCTATATGTCTCTAATAGTAATTCTTACATTTGGTTCAAGATAATAAATTGGTAAGGCGGTTAAAGACACCTGCTAATTATAATTAGTATATTGATATAATTCTTTTCTTATCTATTCATATGCTGATCTCATAGAACCACCATTAGCTAATAAAGAATATAGTTCACTTCTTACCTGTACATATTCTTGTGTTTGTGCCTAACATTCCGCCCGAATATCATCGGTATATTCAGTTCCTGCCTATATAATAACTAAATTTGGAATATCAGGCTAAAAGATACAATTTATTTTATCATCTACTGTTACAGAAGTTCTACGTCCAATATTATTAACACTAAACTCCTATAAGGCGGATGTAGTATCAATTAAATCTAAAAAGAAATCTATATTACTTGGCTAACTTTCAACTTCATTATAAAATTTTGTATTTTTTATATCATATAATTTAGTCCATTCATTTTTTAATTCAGTATAATAATAATTACTATCTAATCCAAATGGCTCATTAGCGACACCAGCCAAATATAATTCAGTTCTATAGTCTTTTGTGGTTACTGTTTGAATTTTATATGATGTTGCTTCATATTCTTTATTCTAAGGAATCCATTTATATATAGTTCCAGAATTTTTTGCCATATAATAGATTCCTACCTATCCCATTTCAGGAAAGCTTTGTTTATTTTTAAAAGATAAGGGTTTTTTAGCTTTTGTTATACCATCATCTGGGTCTATAAAGAAAAATACTT
>AUXO012579264.1_pt1 | contig 26490 bp, 23 predicted proteins | sample 768731 | NCBI WGS metagenome assembly AUXO01 (sample SAMN02715735, study PRJNA202380) | gut metagenome | biome: sheep rumen | host: Ovis aries | place: New Zealand: Palmerston North
CATGCACGGAGACGAGATCCGTGAGGCAGCAAGACGAGTGATCGACAGCGGATGGTATCTGCAAGGCAAAGAGAATGAGGCGTTTGAGCAGCATTATGCCGACTATATCGGCACCAAGTACTGCATCGGTTGTGCCAATGGGTTAGATGCACTCATTTGGATTTGGCGTGCATATATCGAGTTAGGAGTAATGCAACCCGGTGACGAGGTGATACTTCCTGCCAACACCTACATCGCAACCCATTTGGGCATCACGGAGAATGGTCTGAAGCCGGTGCTGATCGAACCGCGACGCGAGACGCTGGAGATTGATGACTCGTTAATCGAAGCAGCCATAACACCTCGTACCAAAGCTATTTGCATCGTGCATCTGTACGGACGCAATGCTTGTACGCAGAAAATCCTTGATTTATGCAAGAAGTACAACCTCAAACTTGTCGAAGATAACGCACAAGCGCATGGTTGCCGCTTTAACGGCAAGAGAACTGGTAGCCTTGGGGATGCTGCGGGACATAGTTTTTACCCGGGAAAGAACCTCGGTGCGCTGGGTGATGCAGGAGCGGTGACAACCAATGATCCGGAACTGGCTGCTGCGGTGCGTGCTTTGACCAACTATGGGTCGCAGCGCAAGTATGTGTTCAAATATGCGGGACGGAATAGCCGTTTGGATGAGATTCAGGCTGCGATTTTGGACGTGAAACTGAAGTATTTAGACGCTGACATCGCGAAGCGTCAAGAAGTAGCCAGATGCTACTATGAGAGGATTGATAATCCTTTAGTTGAGTTGCCTGAGCGATTGTCGGACGAGAACAATGTATATCATCTGTTCCCGATTATCGTGAAAAATACTCTATCATATAGGGAAGGAATGACGAATAAAGAGTTACGTGATGTGTTACATGATTATTTGACAGAACAAGGAATTGGAACGGTAATCCATTATCCGATTGCACCGCATAAGCAGGAGTGCTATGCTAAAGAGGTATGGAATATGCCGCAGTTGAGTTTGCCGATAACAGAGATGATTGCAGATTGTGAGTTGTCGCTTCCAATCAGTCCATGCATGACGCAAGAGCAGGTGGAATATGTGGTAAAATGTGTAAATGAATTTAAATAAAGCGTAAAAATTGCAGAATTCATTACAAAATGCAAATATTTTGCAAAATATGGCATATACATTTGTATATGTCATTTTTTTTTTGTAACTTTGCGCGCTGAATTGTTTTGTATTATAAATGATGAAGATATTAGTAACAGGAGTTACAGGATTCATAGGATCGAAGTTGGCCTATGAATTAGCGAAAAGAGGCGATGAGGTGGTTGGCGTTGATAACATCAATGACTACTACGATGTGCGGTTGAAGTACGGTCGATTGAAAGAGTTTGCGCATCCTAATCTACGATTTGAGCAGATGTCGATAGAGGATAAAGAATCGATAGATGCGTTATTTGAGAAAGAGCAGTTTGAAGTAGTCGTTAACTTAGCAGCGCAAGCCGGAGTACGGTATAGCATCACGCATCCATACACCTATATGCAGAGTAATCTCGTTGGATTCTTGAATATTCTCGAAGCATGCCGGAACTATAACGTACCGAAATTGGTGTTTGCTTCTTCATCGAGTGTATATGGCATGAACGAGAAAGTGCCGTATAATGAGGAAGATAAGGTGGATACACCGGTGAGTCTGTATGCTGCAAGCAAGAAGAGTAATGAGTTGATGGCGCATTGCTATAGTAAGTTGTATGGCATACAATGTATCGGATTGCGGTTCTTTACGGTATATGGTCCGTGGGGACGACCGGATATGTCACCGATGTTGTTCGCTAATGCGTTGCGTGAGGGTAAGGCGATTAAGGTGTTCAATCATGGCGATATGATCCGAGACTTTACGTATATCGATGATATCGTAGAGGGAACGATGCATACGATAGACAAGGATATTCCTGAGGACAAGCGAGAGAATGGGGTGGCATATCGGATCTACAATATCGGTTGCAGTCATCCAGTTAAGTTAATGGACTTCATCAGCGAGTTGGAAAGCGCGTATGGCGAGGAAGCAAAGAAAGAATTCTTGCCTATGCAGCCCGGAGATGTGTATCAGACGAATGCGGATACGAGTCGATTGGAAGCCGAGATGGGGTATAAGCCGCATGTATCGCTGCATGAAGGAATAGGAGAGTTTATGAAATGGTATAAGAGTAAAAAGAATCCGCTGTAATATTGAAAAGAATAATAGATTATGAAGGATAATATTCAAAACAATAGGCTGAGCGCATAATTTTGTAGGAGCTTGTATTTCGATTTAGATACAATCAAAAGGAGAGAATGAAATAAATTAGGATAAAAGAAGAAATGGATAAAATGTTAAAATGTATGAATATATGTATAGATGAGATAAAGGATATTTTACATGCTAAATATCCTGAACTGGATGCGGTAAGTATCAGACATAAGGATATAGTTTATGAAGAGCGAGTGAAACTGAAATGTTTTCACTGCAAGAACTATCGTGTGAAGTGGACTTGTCCAGGGCATATGCCTCCGATAGATTATAAGAAGATAATTAGCGAATATGACCATGCTGCAGTGATTATATGCAAGGTGCCAGTGACAGATGGTATAACGGATGAGATACGCAATATCTCTACGAACACATTGCACCGTGCCTTATTATTTTTAGAAGCGGAGTTGTACAAGCGCAATAATTCATTAGCGATGTCGTTTATTGGTGGAAGTTGTAAATTATGCAAGAACGGTTGCAATCCGAATGCATGTGCCAATCCAACATTGTCACGCGTGCCGTGGGAAGCAATTGGATGTAATGTGGTGAAGAGTTTAGAGAATGTAGGAATAAAGGTGGTTTTTCCACCAGATGATTATCTATATCGCTATGGTTTATTTTTGTGGTAATAAATGTTAAATATATGGAATATATTATTTTAGCAGCAGGTGTGGGAACAAGATTGTATCCGTACACCAAAAACACACCGAAGTGTTTAGTTCGCCTATCCGAAGGAGAGACGATTATTGAACGCGCAGTTCGATTAATTACGGAACATGACAAATCAGCTCATGTGACAATAGTGGTAGGATTTGAGGATGAAAAAATAAAGGACACATTGGGAAAGAATTATCCATGTACTTACGTATTCAATCCATTTTATCGTGTGACGAATAGTGTTGCATCGCTGTGGTTTGCAAAAAATGTATTAACCAAAGGACAACCTGTGACGATATTGAACGGCGATATTGTATTTAGTCGCGAGTTGGCAGAAGTTATTACCACTTCTAAGCAGAAGGATACTATCTATTATGATTCTTCAATTCACAGCAACGGAGATTATAACGTGCTTGAATTAGACGGACAGATGGTTGTAATGGGTAAAGAACTTGAAGACTATTCCGGAGAATATGTCGGCATAACACAATATACACCCGAAGGAGCAAAAGTATTGTATCAAGAGATAGAAGAGATGGTGAACGACGGTCTCTATGATCAATGGTATGAAAACGGATTGGTACAGCTAACACTGATGATGAGGAATCGTTATGCCGTATTGGATGTATGCGAGTACCAATGGTCGGAGATAGACTCCATTGGTAATTTGCTGAAGATAAGTCAAATCATCAAAGGTGACAACTGATGAATGCAATTGTAACAGGAGGCACAAAAGGCATCGGCTTGGCAGTGACGAAGATGTTGTTGCGAGAAGGATATGCAGTAACGGCAACCTATGGGCATGATGATGTAGCAGCTGAGAACGTTCGAAAAGAAATAGCGTTGCAAGGGATGTCCGTAGAAGTGGTACAAGCGGCTCAGGATGATAAGGCGCAAATGCAGTCGTTGGTGAGCCATATGCGCAAGAAAGGACATGTGGACTGTATTGTCTGTAATGCAGGAATCACGGAACGAGGAAGATTATCGGATATGACCGATGAAGCATGGGAACGTGTGATGCAGGTGAATGTGAATAGTAATATGTCACTTATTCGCGATTTGTATGATATTATTGCTCCAAATGCGCGTATAGTATTCATGGGGTCGCTGCTTGGGATATATCCACATAGTATGTCAATGGCTTACGGAGTGAGCAAGGCTGCGGTGATAGCGATGGCTAAAAATATGGTGAAAGAGTTTGCCGGAACAGGTTCTACGGTAAATGTGATTGCTCCCGGTTTTGTGGAAACCGATTGGCAGAAGAATAAGCCAGAAGAAATCAAACGTAGCATCTGCGAGAAAACAGCATCAGGAAGATTTGCGGAGCCGGAAGAAATTGCAGATGCTGTTCGTTTTTGTGTGAAAAACGCATTTGTGAACGGTAGCGTGATAGAGATAACAGGAGGATATTGTTATAAATAGAAACTACAACAAATGCAGAAAAGTAGAAGGAATATAAATACATTTATGGACGAATAGAGCATTCCTATTTATATTTCAAAAGGAAGTCATTCCAATATCAAGATAACAGAAAAAGAGGACGTTGATATGTTTTTGGGATATGTTTTAGCTCAGAGGCATAAAGCAGGAGAAAATGTTTAATTGAATATTGTTTAGAAAAATACACGCAAGATGAAAGAGGTAACGGATATAGAGGCAAAGCTGATTAGACTTGAATTATTAAAGGAATTGGATAGATTCTGCACAGAGAATAGTATCCATTATTATCTCGGATTCGGTACACTAATTGGAGCGATAAGACATAATGGTTTTATTCCATGGGATGATGATTGTGATATAATAATCCCAAGACCAGATTTGCGTAAGTTAGAATCATTATACAAAATTAATGGCAATTACGAATTAATAACTAATAGGGGTAAGAATAGTCACATTTATGGATTTGATCGATTAGTGGATAATAGGACATACCAACAAGTAGGTAGATTCCAAGTTCAAGGCGTTAATATTGAGTTATATCCAATTGATGGTTGTCCAACTAATGAACTTTTATGTAAATGGTATCTTTGGTTGATGCATAAAATGTTCAAAGTCGAGGATCGAATTTTTCATAAAGCATATGGTCTTGCTAAAATATACCAATGGAATCATTCTACATTAAAGCCATGGTGGGTCAGATGGTATATTCGATTGTATTATTTTATTGGAAGTTTTTTTAATTATTATAAATCGCAAAATGTTGCGATTATGTTCGGAAATATGTATAAGCTTCGGACGTCCAAGAATACTATCTTTGGCGAAGGGAAAAAACATCAATTTGAGTCATATAAATTTATGATACCAGACGATTATGATTCTTTTCTTAGAATGTATTATGGAGACTATATGACGCCACCACCTCCAGAGAAACAGATACCATCACACGGAGGGAATTTATATTGGTACTGATATGTGTAAGTATTTTATAATAACAGTAGATACCGAAGGGGATAACGGATGGACTTATCGTAAGGGTGATAGAGTCCATACGGAGTGCGTTCTTTATATACCACGTTTCCAAGAACTATGTGATAAGTATAGTTTTAAACCCGTGTATCTGACAAATTATGAGATGGCAGCAGATCCAAGATTTGCCAATTACATCAAAGGTGTTACGGAAAAGGGGCAGTGTGAGGTGGGAATACATGTTCATGCATGGAATAATCCTCCCATATATGAGTTGCCGAAATATGAATGTGATCAGAGCTATTTGTATGAATATCCATATGAAATAATGAAGGCAAAATTTGCCGAAACATATAATCTGATAAAAACAAATATAGGTGTAACTCCGGTTTCGCATAGAGCCGGAAGATGGGCTATGGATAAGCAATATTTTAGACTATTGGAAGAGTTTAAGGTGCTTGTTGATTGCTCATACACACCACATGTTGATTGGAGCGCAACGAAAGGAGCAACTAAAGGAGGAGCGGATTACACATGTGCAAAAGAGAATTCGCATAAGAAAGGAAATGTATTAGAGGTTCCAGCCACGGTGTTTGACACGGGAGAAAGAATTCATATGGGGAAAAGAGCAAAAATCCAGCAGTGGCTGCACTTCAAAAAAATACCCCATAAAATTATTTGGCTCAGACCAGCGGCATCAGAATTGCAGGAAATGAAGCAAGTTATAGATTATGTGATGTGTCAAAAGAATCTTGATTTCGCTGAATTCATGATTCATTCATCGGAATTGATGCCAGGAGGGAGTCCGTATTTTGAGGATGAAGCATCAATTGAGAAGTTATATGCAACAATGGATGAACTATTTCAATATGCTAAAGAAAAGGGATTCGTCGGATGTACATTAAAAGAGTATTATGAGCAAAAAAATTAAGGTAATAGAGTATATTCCAGGAATTGTAGATGCCGGGGCCGAGACATTAGTGAAGAATTATGTACTCGGTCTAAATAAAGACATATTCGATGTCAGTTTATTAGTGACAGACTCACCATGCTCCTTTTCTAAATCAGCGAATGTGCGCGAACTTGTAAACAAAGGCGTTAAAATATATTCGCCATATCCTATCGTGCGTGATAATTTCGTTAATAAACTATATCGAAAAGTCCGTAAGATATTACTACCCAAAAAATGGATGAGTGAGCATGCTACAAAGTATGTGGATGATATGATATCTTCTATCCAGCCAGATGTTATTCATATACACATGAGGATAGGAGGTTTGATCGATAGCGCGGATAAGTTAACCGGTGTAAAATTGTTATACTCATGTTATAGCCATCCTGATAGATATTTTAATGAAAGTGAGAAAAAAAGGGAGTTAGAAGCGGCTAAATTTCTAGTGGCGCATAATGGTTTACGTTTTATAGCTATGCATGATGAGATGCGCAGGGAGTTGAATAATATGTTTAAGGTAGAGAATACTATAATCCTAAGAAATACAATTAATGTAGATATCTATAAAAACGTATCGCTTTCGATGGATACTATAAGAAAGAAGTATGGAATCCCTAAAGATGCATTTGTCGTAGGACATGTAGGACGTATGTTCTATATAAAAAATCAATTATTTCTCATTGATGTTTTTGTAGAAGTTATAATGAAGCAACCACACGCATTTTTATTATTAGTGGGAGATGGTGAAGATAGACAAAAGATAGTAGATAAGATACAAGCTTGTGGAATATCAAATAATACACTGATATTATCGAATATTGATAATCTTAATGAAGTGTATAAGGCAATGGATGTATTTGTTTTCCCATCGCTATTAGAGGGACTTCCTAATGTCTGTATCGAAGCGCAAGCTGCTGGATTGAGATGTATTATATCATCTGCGGTAACAAAAGATGTGTGTTTATCCTCTAACGCAATTCAAATGGATATTCATAAAAGTCCAAAGGAATGGGCTAATGTTATTTTAAATAAGAATATTAAAGGCGAAAAGGGGAGTGATATATCGGAATATGATTTGCCTCAAGCAGTACATCGGTTAGAACAAATATATAAGGATTGAACTATGTTTAATTTAGAGAGATTTATAGGAAAGTTCGTGACGAAGCGGGAACAGAGTATGTTTGCCGGAGACATAGAGGCGAACAAGGAGGTGCTGAGTCGCGAGATAAAGGGCAAACGTGCATGCGTGATTGGTGGTGCGGGATCGATTGGTTCATCGTTTATCAAGGCATTGCTTCGGTTCAAACCGAAGCAGTTGATTGTCGTGGATCTGAATGAGAACGGATTAGTTGAGTTAACGCGTGACTTGCGGAGCAGTGCGGACATCATGGTGCCGGAGGATTATCGGACATACACCTTGGATTTTGCTAGTCCGATATTCGAGCGGATATTCCGCGAGGAGAAGGGATTTGACATAGTAGCGAACTTCTCGGCACACAAGCATGTGCGTTCGGAGCGCGACAAATATTCGGTGCAAGCGTTGATAGAGAACAATGACATCAAGGCGAAGAAGCTGATGGACCTGATGATGGTGCATAAGCCGAGTCATTTCTTCTGCGTGAGTACGGACAAGGCTGCGAATCCGGTGAATATCATGGGGGCGAGCAAGCGGATACTGGAAGACCTGATCATGGCGTATTCGGGTGAGTTCAATATCACTACGGCACGGTTCGCGAATGTGGCATTTTCGAATGGTTCATTGCCGGACGGGTGGATGCACCGGTTGAAGAAGCGGCAGCCGTTGGCAGCTCCGAATGATGTGAAGCGGTATTTCGTGTCACCGGAGGAGAGCGGACAGATATGCTTGTTGGCGTGTGTGCTAGGCAAGAGTGGTGAGATTTTCTTCCCGAAACTCGGAGAAGAACAGATGATGCGATTCTCAGATATATGCGATGAGTTTGTACGCGAACAAGGATTCGGCAAACACATGTGTTCGTCCGATGACGAAGCCAAGCAGTTTGCTCCTACGGATAGTGAGTGGCCGGTGGTATATACGGGAAGTAATACGACGGGAGAAAAAGCATATGAGGAGTTCTATGTTGAGGGGGAAGAACTGAACATGGAACGGTTCAAGAGTTTGGGAGTAGTAGAGAAATCACAACGGCATACGATGGCTGAGGTGGATAAATTGTTAGGAGAACTGGAGCAGATATTCGCGAAGCCGGAGTTTACGAAGGCAGAAGTCGTAGAGGCGATAAAAGGATTTATCCCGACTTTTGAGCATGTCGAAAAAGGCAAGAACCTCGACTCGAAGATGTAATATCATAATTTTGAAACCATAAATTTGAAATAAAAAATGGGCAAGAGAGCAGTTTTGTTGGCAGGTGGTAAGGGAACACGGTTGTATCCGTACACGTTGACGATGCCGAAGCCATTGGTGCCGATAAGTGATGATAAACCGATTATCGAGATTATCATTCGACAGTTGGCGCGGTATGGGTTTGACCATATCACGATAACCGTGAACCATATGGCAGATATGATCCGTGCGTTCTGTGGAGACGGTTCGAAATGGGGAATAAAGATTGATTATTCCTTGGAGAGCAAGCCGCTGAGCACCATGGGGCCGCTGAAGTTAATCAAGGATCTGCCGGAGGATTTTCTGGTGATGAACGGAGATGTGATGACGGATCTCGATTTCGGGGCATTCTTTGATGAGCATGTAGCACAAAAGAATATCTTCACGATTTCGGCGTATGAGCGTGATCATAAGGTGGATTATGGGGTGCTGGTGCCAGATGAGAGTGGGTATTTGGCTGATTTTCAGGAGAAGCCGACGCTGCACTACCATGTGAGCATGGGTGTGTACATGATGAATAAGCGGTGCTTGGAGGTGATTCCGGAGGATACGTTCTATGGTTTTGATCATCTGATGCTGGAGTTGATTGCGCGTCATACTCCGGCAAGGGTGAAGGCGTTTAAGGGGTATTGGATGGATATTGGGCGTCCGGATGATTATGAGCAAGCTCGCAAAGATATCGCTGATGGTGTGTTCCATATTTAGATAAACAAAAACAAAGATAAGCACACTTCGTGATATAAACCAAAAAAGAAAATAAAAAAAATACATTTCACTTTCTGTTGGTCCAAAATTACCAACAATTGACCAAAAAAGAGAAGAAGATGAAAATTGCATTAACAGGAGCGGCGGGGTTTGTGGGAAGGCATGTGTTGCCGAGACTGCAAGCGCATGAAGGTGTCGAGGTGATGACGCTGGATATCAAGGACGGGATTGATGTGTGCGATTGGAAGAGCGTGAAGGATATCAAAGCGGATCTGTTCATTCATCTGGCCAATAAAAGTTATGTGCCGGATTCGTATGAACATCCTCGTTCGTTCTTTGATGTGAACATCAACAGCACGCTGAATATATTGGAGTTGGCGCGACTGAATAAGGCACGCGTGCTGTATTTTAGTTCGTACGTGTATGGACATCCGGAGTATTTGCCGATTGATGAGAAGCACCCGATTCAGGAGTTCAATCCGTATTCGGCAACGAAAATCATGTGCGAGCAGATGTGCAAGAGTTATGCGCAGGACTTGAAAGTGCCGGTGGCAGTGTTCAGACCGTTTAATATCTACGGAACGGGACAGAACGAGCAGTTCCTGCTGCCGATGATGGTACATCAGTTGCCAACAGGAAAGATACAGGTGCGGGATGATCGGCCGAAACGCGATTATATTCATATCGATGATATCGCGTCGGCTGTGGAGTTCATGGCGTTTGCTGAGTGGAAAGAGACGTATGCGGTGTATAATCTTGGTTCGGGGGAGAGTCATTCGGTGAAGGAGGTGGCGGATTTGTTGCGAGAGTTATGGGGCAAGCCGGTGGAGTATGTGGCAACAGGAGAGACAAGACCTAATGAGGTGCTTGATACGATTGCGGATATATCGAGATTGAAGGCAATGGGGTGGAGTCCGAAGGTAAGTTTAAGAGAAGGATTAACAAAAATAATACATTATGTTCAAGATTAAAAGAAAAATTCGACGATGGTTAGACCTTGATATAAATCCAATGGAATGGTCTTTGCAAGAAGGTCTCAAATTAGGCAAGAATGTAGATATTATACCGAGTTCTAATTTTGGTTCTGAGCCATATCTTATTAGTATTGACGATAACACGACGGTTAGTTTTGATTGTACGTTTGTGACTCATGATGCCGCTACACGTGTTTTAAGGAACTTGCCATGCGGCAATCCTGAGACAGGATATTTTGCTCCTATTCATGTTGGTAAGAATTGTTTTATAGGATGTCGTTCAACTATATTGCCTGGAGTAACAATAGGGGATAACACTATTATTGGAGCATGTAGTCTTGTAAATAGAGATATTCCATCTAATGTTGTAGCCGCAGGTGTCCCTTGTAAGGTAATATGTACCTTAGATGAGTATATAGAAAAACATAAAGAAGATTTTATGTATATGAATAGTCTTCCTTATCATGAGAAGAAAGAATATTTATTAAAGCATTTCAATATCAATGGAGATAACCCCCATAAATAAGTTCGTTATATACACTGTAGTAACAGGTGGATTTGATATAGTTAAGGCACCGTCTGTTGTAGATGAGCGATTCGATTATGTCATCTTTTCAGATGTCCCGATGGAATCAGCAGATGGAATATGGAAATATCGTCCTCTTAACTATGAGCATCCAAATAAAAGATTACAATCTCGTTTTCCTAAAGCACATCCTGAGATTTGTATGGCAGAATATGATGCTTCTTTATATATTGATGGAAATATACAAATTACGTCTCAATGGGTGTATGACCAAATAGTAGCTCTTTACGAAAAGGGTGTGGAGTGGGCAGGAATAAAACATCAGTGGAGAGATACTATTTATGAAGAAGTAAATTGGATGATTAAAGCGGGATGGGTTCACGATTATGACACTCTTAAATGGCATTCTCTCTTGCAAATAGAAAAGTATGCACCACAGTCGTTTATGTTTGAGAACAACATCATCTACCGTAGGCATACAGAAAACGTCAAAAAGGTGAATGATATCTGGTGGTGGAGTGTAGAAAATTATGTGAAGCGCGATCAGTTCTCTTTGATGTATGCGCTATGGAAGGTGCCAGGGATAAAAACCGATTTCTTTTTGCCGGAAAATGAGAATGCATGGACGAATGGTGGGCATTTCCAGTATTCTAACCACAACCCGCATACACGCGTGTTGCCACAGAGCGCATGGGAGAAGATACGGCATCGCTGCTTCCGAGCAGCATACGGAGAGGAGGCATCTTATACGATACTGCTTGACAAAGTATGCCGACACAAGCACCCTATGCGAATGATGCACCTATGGACAGCGTACGCATTAGTGCGATATGGGTATAAGGTGGTAATAGAGATGATAAAATGTCGTTTGCCAAAGAGAAAGTAATGAAAGAGACAATCAACATATTATGCGCGACGGATGCGAACTATGTGCCGTACTGCGGAGTGATGCTCACAAGTGTGTTTGAATCGAACAAGGACACACGCGTGGATGCGTATATCCTTATCGATACACAGCTTCCGCAAAAGGCACAGCGTAAATTTGCGCGATTAGCGAAGAAGTATAACAATAGTATCAACTATCTGCTGATAGATAAGTCCTTCTTAGAAAACTTTCCGATCAAGGGCATGGAGTATTGGTCGATAGCGACATACTATCGGTTGTATGCGACTGAACTATTGCCGGAATCGATACATCGGATTCTATACTTAGACTGCGACATTATTGTGGATGGCAAGTTGGATTATCTATGGCAGATAGATATGACGGATAAAGCGGCTGGGACTGTACCGGATATATTTGAGTATGATGGACATTTCCAGCGGCAGTTGGGATATCCGGATGAAGCGGGGTATTTTAATGCCGGAGTGGTGCTTATCAATGTGGATTATTGGCGCGAGCATGAGATAGGGAAGCAATGTCTTGATTTTTTGGCGCAACATTATGACATCATTGAAGCCAATGATCAGGATGTGTTAAATGCGGTGCTGTGGGATAAAAAGATTCGTATGCCGCTGATATATAACTATCAGATACAGTTTAGAAAATTGTATTTCTATAGTAAGTATAATAAAAAGTTTCAGGCAGAGATTGAGGCAATAACCAAGCCTGTGATTATTCATTACGCAGCACCGGAAAAGCCGTGGAGTGTGATGTATTTCCAGATGCCGTATAAGTGGGAATGGCGGAAATATAAATGGAAGAGCCAATGGTGGTATAAGTTACCTTTGTTGCCCAAACGAAAGACGATAAATTATTTAATAAAACGGTATATGTTGTGGCCGTTAGGAATCATGTATAAGAAGGAATATATTGATTGATATGATACCGAAAATAATACATTTATGTTGGATAAGCGGAGATCCTTATCCGGAGAAGATTCAGAAGTGTGTGGACTCGTGGAAACGTGTGCTACCGGATTACGAGATAATGGTTTGGGATAAAGCACGCGTTGATAGCATAGGGTCACGATATGTGAATGAAGCGGTAGAAAATCGTAAATATGCATTTGCGGCAGATTTCATCCGTTTTTATGCGCTCTGTAATTACGGTGGTATCTATTTGGACTCCGACGTGGAAGTGCTGAAATCGTTTGATGATTTATTGGGACTTCGCTATTTTATCGGCAAGGAGAATAGCTGGAATGATTGGGAACCAGCAATTATGGGAGCAGAAGCAGGAGTGCCTTGGATGCGTGAGATGTTACGGTATTGGAATGACGGGAAGATATCGTTTACGGATATATGGGGACGTCCAAGACAGTGCGTTTTGCCTCAAGTATGTGCAAAGATGCTGAAAAACTATACCATACGCGATTGCAAGACGATAGCAGAATGGGTAGATGGAGATGATTATATCTGTCGATTCCCCGCCGATTGGTTTAGCCCGAAAAGTTGGGAGACTTTAGTGATTGATGTGACGAAGAATACGTATTGCATTCATCATTTCGCTGCCACGTGGCACCCACGAAAGGATGAATTGCCGGTATTACATAATCCAATTAAGATAATAATGAGGGGAATACGACGTGTAGCATCATATGTCAAACATGATTTGGTATAACAGTGTGAAAGAAAGAGTACTTTATATTGATTACATCAAAGCATTAGGTATATGCCTTGTGATACTATACCATTGCAACTATGTGCCATTTGAGAGTATGTTTATTCGCGGCATGTATGCGATGTGTGTGTCTTTATTCTTTGCCGTGAATGGGTACTTGATGTTGCGGAAGGAATATGCTATACGGACATTATTGATAAAGAACCTCAAACTATTGGGCGTGATGTTCTTTTGGGCTTTTGTATCGACAGGTGTGTATATGTATGTGAATAAAACAGGAACGAACGATATAGCAGAATGCAGCAAAACGTTAATGCGTAGTTCATTGCTAATCACTAGACCAGAATGTAATCACCTTTGGTTTTTGAAAACTATATTTGTGCTGAATTTAATTAACCCGATAATATATAGTTTTATTCGAGACAATAATAAACGATTGTACTACTTGATAATTTTGATGGCATTATGGACGATTGCATTTGTAAATATTGCTATAAGCCGCTTGGTGAATCCATTACTCGAGTGGCTTCCTGCGTTTTCAGTGCTGTATTATCTTCTTGGTTATGCTGCTCTGAGAGAAAATAGGTGGCAAGGAAAGAAAGCAATATGGATATTATCAGGAGTAGTAGGTGTATGTGCACTGTTACAATGGGGATATAATTGGCTATTCATGGATGGTCCGATGTGGGAATTAAATGTGGAGAAAGGTTGGATAACGGATATCGTATGGAATAACTATAATGCGTTGTTTATCGTCGTAATGACGATAGCGGTTTGTATGTTGTTTCAACGAATAAAATGGAAAGGTAATCGCTTTTGGTCGTATGTTGGTCAATACTCTTTGGCGATATATGTGCTGCAGACACCGGTACAACGACTGTTAGAGTGGGGCCTGCCATTGAAACAAATGACTGAAATACATCATGCGTATGGAATAATATTGCCGGTGTTGACGCTGTTGGTGAGTATGGGGATAACGTGGTTGATGTTAACAAATAAATATTCAAAATGGTTGGTAACCATATAGTAGAATATATGTAATGTGAAATGTGTATAGTGTGATGTGTTAAGGATATGAATAAACCAATACATATAGTGATGACCCCGACGAGGAATGAGGCGTGGGTGATTAGAGCGTTCCTGGAGTGCAACGGGCTCTGGGCAGATTATATTATTATTGCGGATCAGATGAGTATCGATGGTACTCGGGAAATCATTTCCGAGTACATCGATAAGTGGAAAGTGGAAGGTGGAAAGTGTAAAGTCATCATGATCGATAATTCGAATCCGGAGTTTAATGAGGCGGAACGGCAGAGTATGCTGGTGGCGAAGGCGAGAGAAGTGGCTGCCGGACGAGATACGTTGCTTTGGGGATTGGATGCGGACGAGATACTTCCGGCTAACTGGCAAGAAACGGAGGATGGGAAGAAGATATTGAATTCAGTCAAGGGCGATGTGTTTTGGTTTAAATGGGCACAATTGTCTCCGGATAAAAAACATTATGGGGATTCGGTTTATTACCCATGGTTGTTCCATGATGATGGGGTAGAGCCTCATGGAAACTATGTGCGTAATATGCACTCGATGCGTATTCCATATCCGATGGAAGAGAAACAATTAAAGTATGTAAATGATTTTCGGGTGTTGCATTGCGGACTATTGGATCCGATGCGCATTGCAGCCAAGAATCGTTTCTATCAGTTCGTAGATTGGGAGATGAATAAGCGGAGTCCTATAGTGCTATCAAGGAATTATGCACCGCATCGTATAGAGAATCAAATTAATGATATTCGTTATGAGTTAGAATCGGAGGCAATTGCTTATCCGTTTGACTTCTGGTCGCTGATTGAATTAGGAGCAGAGCATACATGGTTTGATGATTATGTACAAGAGCGATTGGCTAAATATCCGCTAAAACAGTTGCGGAAGTTAGATATATGGGATGAAGAGTTTCTGCGGTACTATGCCATAGAGGACAAGCGGAGATGGATTGATAAGCAGATTCATAGGTATTTACATAAAACTGACAAACGTAAGCGTATGTTGTGTGTACGCGCGATAGATAAGGTGCTAAAGATGATATACTAATCAGTTAATAGCGAAGAGATAAGAGTTAAGAAATGGTTAATCAAAATACATATAGACGACCGGTATATAGAATACCAGATGCGTTTCCAAAATGGTTATCGCAATATTCGATTGTGGTATATTTACTCGCATTGGCGATAGTGAGTTTTATGTACTCGGCGTATAGTTTGCCATGGTACTATCTTCTGTCCGGTATAGTTGCTATGACAGTATTCTTCTTCTACAGTAGCACGGTGATAAAGGATACAAGTATTGAAAAAATACGCAAGGAAAAAGCATTTGAGAAGAAAATATTTTTAATAGCATTCATTCCTCGCGTAGTATTTATGCTATTGCTATATGAGATATTTATGAGCAGCTATGGCGATGCATTTGGTTTCGAAGATGCAGATCCTACTTTCTATCACGATTTAGGAACGGAGTTCGCGGATGCCATAAGCGAGGGGAGGTTTTTTGAACATTGGACTATAACTAACAAAAGCGTTGATATATCAGATATGGGATATGGAGCGTATCTAGGTATAGTATATTGGTTAACCAATAAAAGTATCATTGTAGCGCGGTTATTGAAGTGTTTATTATCCTCGTTGACGGTGTTGCTAATATATAGATTGGCAAATAGGAATTTTGAGACATCAACCGCACGTGTAGCCGCTGTTTTTTGCGCTTTATGGCCGAACTTCTGGTACTACTGCGGAACGCACCTAAAAGAAACAGAAATGGTGTTTTTGGGAGTGCTGCTTGTAGAACAAGCAGATCAGATGTTGCGTTCTCGTCAATTTACAGTTTGGAAAGTTGCACCTATATTGCTGATTGCTGCTGCGATGTTTACAGTTCGAACGCCATTGGCATTGGTTGCTATTTTAGCAATATTGTTTACATTAGTCATGTCATCTTCCAAAGTCGTAAACTGGGGTAAGCGTATCATCGTAGGAAGTTTGGCGGTGGTATTAATAGTCGTTACTATGGGCAATAGAATTGAGGAACAAGCGCATAGTTTGCTGCAAGAGGTTCAATCCGGACGACAGAAAGAGAATATGGAATGGCGAGGAAACCGAGAAGGTGGAAATGCATTTGCGAAGTATGCCGGAGCATCGGTGTTTGCTCCTATGATTTTTACATTGCCATTTCCAACAATGGCTATCGTACAGGATCAAGACGTACAGCAGCTACTAAATGGAGGTAATTTTGTAAAAAATATTATGTCATCCTTCACAATATTAGCTTTGGTGATGCTGCTGATGTCCGGTAAATGGCGAGATCACTTATTGCCATTGTCATTTATGTTAGGGTATCTGGTGGTTTTGGCATTTAGTTCATTTGCGCAATCGGAGCGATTCCATCAGCCGGCGATGCCTTTTGAGTTTATGTTTGCTGCGTATGGATTATCAATAGCAGTAACGCAGAAGAAATATAAGAGATGGTTTACGTACTGGTGTGCGTTGATGTTTGTAGCAGCGATTGCTTGGAACTGGTTTAAGCTCAAAGGCAGGGGCCTTTGATCAGGTAAAAGGTAAGAGGTAAGAATTAAGAGTTAAAAACTAAAAGTTAAAAGGTAAGAGGAAAGAATATGAAAATAAGGACAGATTTTGTGACGAATAGCAGTTCGGTGAGTTATATCATCACTATGGATGAGAATATAGTAGATAGCGCTCTTAAATACCATGCCGGATCGGAGAGTATGGAAGGAGAGATGCGTATGGCACGGGCACTCAAGAAACTGATGAAGGAAGAAGGTACAAAGAACTATCTTCACAATCATGAGATTTATACTATGTTGATGACATTCCGCGATGATGATGGCAGTAGCATGTCAAAAGAGGCGTTAGAGGCAGAGGATATGACTACCAATCCATTGGATATGACCGGTAAAGAGTTAATGGAATATTTGCGTGGAGAATATATACACAAGAAACGCCTGCATGAACTATTACGCGGATTTGGAGCAACACAAGTGAAACAATACTGATGCTAATACGGGATATAGGTGAATATCATTTTGTGGCTGATGCTCAAACAGGCATGACTATGCGGTGGGGGAAGACTCTACATAATGACCCGATATGGGCACCGGTGCCAGAATTAGCAGATATCTCTATATCCAATCATTGTTCAAAAGAATGCAGTTACTGCTATCGCAAGAGTGCGAAGAACAATGAGTTTATGACATTAGAGCAATACGAACGCGTGTTGGATGCTCTGAACCATCCGAAATACGGAAATGTGTTTCAAGTGGCTTTAGGAGGAGGTGAACCGATGGAGCATCCACAGTTTGTACAGATTATCGAAGCGACGTTGAAGCGAGAGATTGTACCGAACTTCACAACGAACGGAATGTTTCTGACGGAGGATGTATGCAAGGCTATACAGGGGAAGGTTGGTGCAGTAGCATTGTCGATAACGAGAGTGGCAGAGTTGGAACGAGAGAAAGTGGCGATGCTTCGGAAGTACGATATACGGACGAATGTGCATTATGTGTTGTCTACAAAGAACATCGAAGAGGCGATAGAGATTGTGAGTGGGAAATATAATGCGGTGTTTGATGAGGTTAATGCGATTGTCTTCCTGACGTACAAACCAGCAGGACGAGGAGGAAAGGATGGAGTACTGCAAGCAGGAGATGAGTTGGAGCGGTTTATGCAGAAAGTTAATGAGTACGATAATAAGGGGTTGAAGATAGGATTTGATGCATGCTTTGTGCCGAACTTGTTGCATAAGGGTTTTAAGCATGCAGATATGGTGGATGTATGCGAAGCAGGATTCTTCTCGGTGTATGTGGATCACAAGATGAATGTGTCACCTTGTTCGTTTAGCGGAGGGAAGGATGTATATAGCTTGGAAGAATATGATTTTTATGATATATGGGAGAATAAGTTTGCGGACTATAGGGGACGATTGCAGAACAAGTGTAAGCATGTAGATTGTGCCGCACATGCAATATGCAGAGGATGTTGTCCGTATTACCAAGAAATAACGACGTGCTATGGCGATAAGGATTGATTGGAATAAGCTGATGAAAACGCAGGAAGGCGAGAGAACTGTATTTGAACAGTTCTGTCGTCATGTAATATTGCGTCTATTCAAAGGATGTGGAATAGAAGAGCCATATTACAATACTCCTGGTTCTGAGACCTATATATTATTAACCAAGGCCATCGAATATGAAGGAGTAAAATTAGATGCTGGAGATGTTATCGGATGGCAAGCAAAAGATTGGAGAGGGAAGGATCCGAATAATTCTCCATTGACAGCCAAGCATAAAGAAGAACTGGAAAATGGATTTAAAGCCGCTGTCGGATTTAAAGGTGATAAACTCAAGTTATGGATTTTGTGTACTCCCGGTGACTTCGACCAAAAGGCATATTCGTCTTTGGAAAGTAGGTTGTTAGAAATTAAAAGCGATTGTACCATCGTGCGGTGGAGCAAGGGGAAGTTCGAAGAATTCTATATCAATGAGCGCGATGAGTATAACGGCATATTCCAATACTATTTTGACGGGCATTTTTTAGGAAGACGAGAATTAGATAGGGTAACAGAGGACACATTAAAAATCCAAGAGAAGAAATATGATGTGACGTTGCATGTGGCACCGCCGCAAGAGGAGGAGTTGCTATCGATAGTAGATAAGGAATCCGCCAAACAGTTATTGCGCAGACAAGCCAAGGCTATACAGGAAGCTGTTGATTTGTTTAAGAAGCAGCATGGGGTGAAGATACAAACGATAGATAAAGAGAAAGTATCGACCAAACTATCCACTCTATGCGCAAGAGAGATGAGGCTGCGATATTCCTTTGCGGCAAAATTGACGAAGATAGTGGAGGATGAGCAAATTGTTGACCATATCGAAGATGTAATTAATTTGATAGATCAATACAAGACAAAGCGCAAAGAGTTAGTAAAAACTATCAATGAAGAAATAACGAGCGAAATACAAAAAGCGGATGCACGCGGAGATTGGGGAAAAAGAAATGCAATAAGCAGACACGTAGGGCGAGTATATGAGTTAGAGTCATTGATAGACGCAAAAAACGAGGGTGTAATAAATCTCGTAGATGTAGTAGCGCGCATAACCGAGCGAGTGCATTCGATATTTGCGGAACCCGGGTATGGCAAGACGCATCTGACATGCTCATTGGCAGATCGGGTATTACATTGCAAAAGATCATTGCCGGTAATGCTCGTGTCCGGAACTGAGTTTAGCACAACGGATAGTTTAGATAGGATATTAGCAGATATATTGCATATCTCAGGGAATCCGACATTGGACGATATAATGGATGTGCTTGATTTCACGGGAGATAGTTATGGATGTCGATTGCCTATTATCATAGACGGGTTGAACGAGGCAGAACCGAATATAGGACGATGGAAAAAAGATCTTCCTCTCTTGGCGAAGCGCGTGCATGAACGCAAGCATCTGATGCTTATTACGACATGCCGTAGTCAAGAAGATTACCTGCAAGAGATTTATGATTGCGATACTATACATAATGAGAAAATCGAAAACCCGATTGAGATAAGAGGCATTTCGAGATTTGATGTGCGCGTGGCAGCAGAGCGATACTTCCATAAATATAAGATTGAGCCCAATAGATATCAGAACCTGTCGCAATTTACAAATCCCTTGTTGCTGCGTATATTCAGCGAAGTGAACGCAGGGAAGAAGCATATCGACATCCATGGAACCTCCTTGATAGAAAGCATGAAAGAGTACAGCGACACGATGGTAAGAGGTGTTGTCGGCAAAGGATCAGGCACAAAAGGTGCAGTGTATGAACTGAATCAGAATTTAGATGAATTAGCTCAAAAAGTATGGAACGGAAAATTGCGTCAATTTGACTACTTTGAGGTGTTTGTGAGACAATTCGGAAGCGAATTAGCAGACAAATTGATAGATAAGACAGCCTGTTTCTCCATGGATAGGAAAGCAGGAAAACTGCTTATTCGATATTCCTATGACATGATAGCCGGTTATTTTATAGCCCGATCGATAATTCATGCGTATGCTAAAAAAGAAGATTTTGTAAAATATATCAAGGCAAACATGACGAAATTATTCGACGTGAGCGCATATGGTATCTCAAAAGATGTGGTAGAGAGCCTATTATGTCTTGTGCCGAAAGAGTATGGTGAGCATTGGTGCACGTTGATGCCGATTGATGAAGTGATTACGGCCAGCATAGAAAATATAGATGTGTTGCTGTATGATCCAAAAGGTATCGATGCTTTGCAGCAACTGATAGCGTTAAGCCGGACAAAATCTCAAATTGCGAAGAAACTATGCGCGCGATTGTATAAGCGTATGGCGAATGATGGTAATCTATCCAAATTTCATGAGTTTATGCCGTTATTTTACGGAATGAAACCAGTAGAGATCGAAGAATATTGGAATCATAACGTGTTAGATTACGCGGACTACGAAAATTTGAAGGGATTGTTTAACGATGATTATTGGTTAGAAGGATTTGAATGGGAAGATGTAATCAATGGTCAAATCATGCTATGCGGACTTATAGATAGGGAATATAGGAGAAGGTTCATTAAATTATTGTTCGCAAATATATTAAAAGGCAATCGAGCTATTAGTTTGAGAGAGTTGGAGCGCGGATTGCAGATAAAAGATGTATATATCTTCGAGTCGATAATCGCCGTGCTGACGGGATTGGGACTAAGGACGGAAGTGCAGAGCGAGGCAGATGCCATTATCAAGATACTTGAGCGATATATGCAGACATACGAGTCGAATTGCGTATTCGTCTTGGATGCATTAGATACATTGTATAGTTATTGCGAGGACAAGTGGGGTGTGCAATACAACAAGACGATACTGAGCAAGAATAAGGACGAAGAGTGGGAGAAGATAGACGAAGAGAATATTCGTATGTTTGGAGTCTTTGGTTTAGACGATGATAAATACCTAATCCAGCCGTTGTATCAGAATTCATACCAAAAGATAATGCGAAAGTTGTATGACAGGGATGAGGTGTATGGTATGCTGTTAGCAAGATGTAACGCACTCGGCTATGATGATGAGGTTTGTAGAAGATTGGATACAGAGGCTCATACCCGTGCAGATTATCGGATAAATTATCAAAACCAATATGGATTTAAGTATGGGCGATTTGCACTGTCGGAGTTGTATGGATGGTTGATAGTAAACAAGCAATTGAAGCCGGAGTACAAAGATACATACCGTTTGACATTTATTGATATAGATCCGTCCATGCCACAATTGCAGGAGCGATGGAACTTGGTGCAAAAGAGTTATATGCCGGATAAAGTAACTGAACTGGCTGAATGGTTACAACAAGATACTACGGCAGCTATGAAAGAGTTGTTTGTTCGTACGCTTCCGAATCAGGCAGGAGAATGGGTTATGCTATACGGGAGGATGCGACAAAGCGTGGAGGATAAATATGCAGATTATTACCTAAAATGCGTTGCGGACATCCATGCACATGAGGCTACGGATAAACAAATATGCGAGACAAATTTGGCAGATCATGGGAGTATGAATCATGTTTATGCAGGAGAAATGGGTTGGAGACGATTTGAAAGTAGGGAGCCTGACTATGATTCAGAAGAGCATAGACGTATCCTATCGAAATATGAGTTCACAGGATGGGATTCCGCAAGACGTATGTCTTATCCGGAATTAGTATGCTTTAAGACGGAAATAGCCATTGAGTTGGGGGTGCGTTTTGACGTGAATACAATGGCTTATTACGACAAAAAAGGTAATGTGGTATCGGCATATTATGTTAATGAAACTGACCAGTTCTTCTATGTGCGTAAGGATGTAGTTGATACTTTGTTGAAGAAAAAGAAAGCATGTCTGCGACTTCATATTTATGAGAGCAGGACAGTAGATTATGAGTTGCCTAAGGAATTTGATACAATGAGCAGTAAGATAAGTGATAAAACAGCAAATTTAATATATAGATTAAATCCGGATGGCAAAACGGCAGATGTTACTTACCATGCAGAAACCAAAGGAGAGAGGGGAACGTAAAAAATAATAATGACAAGATATGGAAGAAAATAAGGACATATATCGGATATTCTTTTCGTGGCAAGCGGATAGAAGCAAAGTTAGGAGTGCTATATTTGAGAAGTTAAACGAGGCGAAAGCCACTTTGGCGAAAGAGGGATGGCACATCGAGATAGACCAGGATACAAGCGGCAGAGTCGGAACAGAGAATATTGACGAAAAAGTGCTGGTTAAGATACAGAACTGCGATGTGTTTGTTGCGGATGTGACTCCTATATATGTAGAAATACTTGACAAAGGGGGAACTCCGTCTAAACTCGTACCAAATCCAAACGTGATGTACGAGAGCGGTTATGCCTTGGGCATCAAGGGGAAGAAACGGATGATCTTTTTGGCATCGTTGGAGGATGGTGAAACAATAGATCGATTACCATTCGACATTAATCATAATACCATCACGAATATAAAAGATTTGCAGAAGTTGGATGGCATGACAGGATGGATACGGAAAATATTGGAAGTCGCGAAGGAAGAGCGAGAGCAGAAGGTGCCGGAGAAAGGCTGCGAGGTGTTGTTTAAGGCAGAAAAAGGATACACGAATCAGATAGTCATCGCGCCCAAATACGAGATGATACAATATGAGAGGAGACGTGTCGTTTACGAAACGCCGAAAAATGAGGAACCAACAAATAGTTTTCTGGGGATAACAGGTACTATAGCAGCACTGGCAGCAAAAATGCCACCTGTTGTGCCGGCAGCGGAAGTACGGGTAATCAAAGAGGAGATAGATCATAGTGCATGTCCAATAATTATTGCGATAAATAATTGCGGCAATGAGGCATTAGAGGAGATAGATTTGTTTTTGCGGATAGATACTCCGGATGTGAAATTCGTGGAGGATAGAGTTATATATGGCATGTCCTTATTAAACATAAAAATACGAGATGCGTATTCTATTACTCGGGAAAATGAGACACATAGCAAAATCAAGTATCTAAACTCGGGGTTGTATAAAGAGATAGAAGCGATGTATATCAAAGTACCTGCTGGAGTGGAGTCTATTGATTTGACATGGAGCGTGTATTCAAAGAATCACAAACAGGCAGGGAAACTCCACATTTTAGTGGAGCCGATTACTGAAAAATTCGACACAAGGGTGGATGATGCCAAAGCCGGGAAATTGGAGATGATACCATATATTGAGAATGTTTATGCGAAATGAAAAGTATGAAAGAATATAGATTTGAAAAGATTACTCCGACGAAAGAGGATTGGCAGGCGATAGAGAATGCGTATGATAGTACTTGCTATCAGACGGAGAAGTGGTATGCTTATTTGCAGCGGATAGGGGTACGACCTTTCGTCGTTGAGGTAAGAGTCGATAGTCGAGAGTCGATAGTCGATAGTCATAAGTCAATGGTCGATAGTCGAGAGTCGATTGGAGAGAGGATTGGGTATTTTTGCGGAGAGAAGATGTGGATGGGAATACCGATGATAACGGCGCCGATAGAGGGGATTGGTACGTACACGCAAGGATTGAACATGCTGCGGGAGACTTCGGAAGAGGAGCGGATCGAGATATACCAGGCACTGGCGAAATGGATATTCAAGAAAGGGTATGCGCTGACGATGCAGGTGGAGGACTGGCAGTTGCGGCGTGACTCGGCAGAGTGGATACCGTATGAGGCGTTCCATCAGGAGGTGATAGAGCGGTATGGGGTGCCGTACGAGATACGCCCGACGCTGCATGTGCCGGTGAACAAATCGGAAGAAGAACTGTGGGCAGGGTTGAGTTATAAGAGTTGCAAGTACTGCGTGAACAAGGCGAATAAGTTGGGGTTGGAAGTGCGGGAGATAACACGGTTCGAGGATATACCGGCGTTCTGCAAGGTGCATTATGATCAGTTGTACGAGGTGTGCGTGGGTAAAGGGCAGAAGCCGAAGCCGGCACAGAGTGAGAAGCGGATGCGTGCGGTGTGTGAGTCGTTATGGCCGGACAGGGTGATGATGCTGGAGTGCGTGGGGAAGGATGAGAATGGCGAGGAGCAGATCATGTCCACGGGTATATACTGCATCGACAAAGGGCAGACAGCGTATTGGACGGGGGCTTCGTACAAACGATTCCAGAAGAACTGCCCGAATGAGTTGATGGTTTGGGAGGCGATGAAGAAGTTGAGTGCGCGTGGGGCAGGGGATCTGAACTTCTGCGGGATGGCGTTGTATAAGTTGAAGTTCGGGACGGTATATGCGTATGTGCCACGATTGAAGTTTGCGAAGTACAAGGTGTTGCTGAATTGGACGCAGTGGCTGAAGGCGTTCTATTACGGGGTCGCGAAGAAAATAATCGAAAGGATCAAAGGATGAGAGTTCTGATTGTCGCCTCATATAATCAAAATCGCTTTGTGCCGTTCATAACAGAACAGGCGGAGGCGTTGCAGGCTGCCGGATGCGAGATAGAGTGGTTTGGCGTGCAAGGAAAAGGTATCAAAGGGTATCTGAAGGAACTGCCGCGGTTGCGGAAGATGATACGCGAGGTAAAGCCGGATGTGATCCATGCGCATTATGGACTGTCGTGTTTGTTGGCCAACTTGGCTACGCGACGTGTACCTGTGGTGAGTACGTATCATGGCTCGGATATTAACGAGCCAAAAGTGCTGCCGTTCTCCAAAGTGGCGATATGGCTTTCGGCGTGGAATATTTTCGTCAGCAAACGAAATGTAGATATCGCAAAACCCAAGAAGCGTTGGTCGCTCATTCCATGCGGAGTGAACTTGCCGCAACCCTGGAGCGAGTTGCAAAAACAGAAGGTAGAGCAACTAACTCTTAATCAGTGGGTCGAGGGAATAATGGAGCAGAATAAGAAGCATGTGCTGTTTGCAGGGGCATTTGACAATGCAGTGAAAGATCCACAACTTGCGATGGATGCTATCGCAAGTTTGAATGATAAAATGAGCCGGCTACGCCTTAATGAGCCGCATACGCTAAATGAGGTGCAGTTGATAGAATTAAAAGGATATAGCCGTGACCAGGTGAATGCGTTGATGTATAATTGCGATGCATTCCTTATGACATCCAAAACCGAAGGTTCACCACAGGTAATTAAAGAAGCAATGGCATGCGGCTGCCCGATTGTGAGTGTGGATGTGGGGGATGTAAAGGAGCGCACGGAAGGAGTTGAAGGGTGTTTCGTCGTTCCTAGTGAAGAGTTAAGAGATAAGAGAGAAGAGTTGATTGAAGAATTGGCTAAAACCATAAAGAAAGCGATTTCGTTTGAAGGAAGAACAAAAGGGCGCGAACGGATTATTGAAGCAGGATTGACAAACGAGTTGGTAGCAGCACGGATTGTGAAGATATATGAAAAGGTCTTAGGATTATGAACAACACATCAAGCATGACACATAATACATTAATACCTCGGATTATCCATTATTGTTGGTTCGGAGGCAAGCAGATGCCGGAACTGGCACAGAATTGTATTGCGAGTTGGAAGAAGTACTTACCAGAGTACGAGTTAAAGCTATGGAACGAGGATTCGTTCGATCTCGAGATGTACCCATATGCGCGAGAGGCATATGATAACCGCAAGTTTGCGTTTGTCACCGATGTGGTACGATTATGGGCTTTAGAGCAATTTGGTGGTGTGTATATGGATACGGACGTGGAGATACTGCGTCCGTTAGGCGAGTTGATGGAACTTCCCGCCTTCACCGGCTATGAAGCCAGTCAGAAGAACGCACCTGTTACCGGTCTAATGGCTTCTGCTCCGCATGGAGTGTGGGTAAAAGAACAATTGGCATATTATGAAGGCAAGCATTTCATCAATCCGGATGGTACGTTGGATTTGACGCCGAACACGATCACCATTGCAGACATCATGGTTGCCGGTGGTTTTAAGATTGATGGAAAGTATCAGGTCTATAAGAACGATATGCATGTCTTTCCTGTGGACTATTTCTGTCCGCTAACCAGCACCCGCGTCCTCAAACT
>AUXO013529307.1_pt1 | contig 26452 bp, 29 predicted proteins | sample 768731 | NCBI WGS metagenome assembly AUXO01 (sample SAMN02715735, study PRJNA202380) | gut metagenome | biome: sheep rumen | host: Ovis aries | place: New Zealand: Palmerston North
GAATCCGTAAGCGTACTCACCGATTTTTTGAGTAAAAAAAAACCAGACAAGTCTATGCTTTTTATAGCCCCAAGTATTATGGCAGCCCATTGCCCTACATCGAAAGTACTTTCCATTACATACATCTTCGCTTTCTGAATCAACTTGTCATTTCTTGACATATATTCACCAAAGTCGTCAATCTTGTCGCCATCACTTGTAAACATGTGGTTGCATAGGATTATCGCTACTATCTCACACATCGCATCCAAGTCCGTACACAATGCAGTCACCAACTTATTGTCATCGTCCATTTCCTCGTTTTCTTTCATCGCAAGTGCCAACTTGCAAATTCTGAACAAAGAATAATATCTCATGTTCTTGACTGCAAATTCCTTTTCACCAAGCCTGACGAGTGACGGACAGTCATTCAATACATCAACAATGTCTTTCTTAACATCCAAACTGAAATCTTTCAATTCGTCATCGTTATTAACATTGTCTTGCAGTGTTTCTTCTATTTCTTGTTTCTTTTTCATATTTTCGTGAACTTTGTTTTATGATAAATTATAAAAAATGCTTTTATTCGTTGTTTTAATGCGTTCTCATAAACAAAAGGGCATGCTATGGGCAATTTACCCACACCATGCCCCAAAGTTCACGAGAAACGTTTATATGCGTTTTTGCCTTATCCGAGTATTACGAATCCCAATCAATCCTTATTGACTTTATCACGACCCTGTCAAAATCACGTGACGATTGATATGTTCGCCAATTGTCCAAATAAATATATCCGACCATAGGGTCTGAAATCCGTGGCAAGTTAACCATCAAGTCTACTCTATTGTTTTCGTCATCCAAGAATATACCTTGGAGTGAACCCGTTATTGACGACCCTATAATGCAATCAATGATATATGGATGGTCTGAATATCCATCTACTGAATATTCTATTTCACAAACGAAATGACTATTCTCATCGACAGGATTACATGACTCACTTAAATCAATTCTAATATTAGTATTTGGATTCAAGTAGTGTGGAAGACTTGGAACAGTACCCGAAATCTTACCCGAATAAGGCGTTATCCGTTTTTTTCACCCACAATCTTGTACATGTGGTCGTTGTTAGACGCATCAGTATATACAAGTGCGGTGATTGTAACGTTGTAGTTGAGCGCGCCATCAGCATCCTTCTTCAAAGTACCGATGGTCAGTCCACGGAAGATAACGAGTGACTTGTAGCCACGTCCGAAATCAAGCTTCCACTCATGCTCACTTGTGTATGCGTTTGCAGCACCTTCATAAGATTCCTCAACGGTTGCTGATGCAGCAGTAACCGTACCACCGAACAATGCGGTAAGCTCAGAAAGCTCATAGTTAGCAAGCTCGAACGTCATAGTCACAGGATTGCCATCATAGAAGATGTCAAACGGACTGTCATAAAATTCAGCCTCAATTTCGGTGCTTTCTGGGTCGTCCTGAGAAATAGCAAGACCCTTGAGAACTCCCATCAGTTTGGTGTACTCACCTTCAGTTGCACCAACCTCACGATAACCCAATGCGATAGGTTTTACAGTTGTCTTTTTTGCCATAGCTTTTAATATTAATATTAAAGTTTTAAATTATTATCTCAAATTCCATCGTGCCTTCCAATATCGCATTTGACGAACGATAGCATTTCAGATTCCCTATAGTAATAGGCTCTTCCATCGGAACGTCAATCTCACTTGAAACCACTTTGGATATTACATTTGTCGTACACAACCACAAATAATGTGTATCAGGAAAGGCTATCATATAATCGCCTGTCGGCTCATCTATGTTAAAATGCTGAACATTGACAAGATTTTCTACGGAGGACTCATCAACCAATTCAGCGCCACCCAATCCTATATACAAGTCGCCTAAATAAGCAACATCAACATCATCATTCTTGTATACGACAAAAGAATTAATAAGAACATGGAATGGATTATCCTTATTGTTGGCATAGTAATCATCAGTTGATATCAACGAATCTTCTTCTATGGAATATCCATCGTCACCAACTTTGTCATTCCAATTTCTTATGATTGCGTTTATAGCATTCTCAAATGCATTGAACTTGTTCTTATTAAGTCTGCCCCTTGACTTTGGCGGTATGTAAGCCTCCACATAGACCCTAGACCAAATATAAGCATTCCCACTAAACTCACTTTCGTCATTGATAGAGCCAACACGTAACACAATGAAACCGTCCATAGCATCACTTTCAGTCAATTCCTGAGGACATTCCATCTTATACACATTCTTTGTAGCGACATCATAAAACATCGAGTACAAGAAATCATATATCTTTATACGTGAATTGTCTATCATTTGTCAAAAAAATTATTAATAAGTAGGTGCGTTAATTTCAAAGGTAACAACGCATGGAGAACTTAGCGTCCGCTTTATTTGGTCATACTCTTGTGAAATCACACGAAAAAGGACTCCTCTTGGTGTAGAACCTAATTCAAGATATGCACCATAAGGTGCAACCGCAGCAAAGATTATTTCCCATCCGCTCTTGACTGTTGGCTCATATTCATTAACAAACGCTTCAGCTAGTCCACGCCCATCAACACTAACACGGCTTTCTTTCTTGCCCCATGCGTGAAGAAATGATTTATCTCTTGCTTGACCACCTCCATAAAATCCATAAGAGCGCTGTTCACCATTGTAGTATAAAGCCCAACATAAACTGTCTTGCAAGTTGTATGTGTCATTCTTGAAATCATGTGTCTTTGCCATCTTGTTCATTTCTTGAACGGCATAGTCTTCAAGTAACTTCGTTTGCTTTACAACAACGGCATTACTCCATGATTTTCTGAACACCTCTGCGTTGAACTTAGTTGTAACGTATTTCATCAATCTCACCAAGTGTTTCGTGTTGCGTGTATGCTTACACCGCCAAGCTGACTCGGCTCTGCGTTGTCAACGACAAGACTGAACGTGTTGCCGTATTCAGTAACAGAAATCCTGTCACCTTTCCGTGGCACAATCCATTGACCTTCGGTGTCCTTGGTAAGCGGAATCGAGATGATGTAGGAAGAAGACTGCAACGTACTGCCTATTTCATCAGTAACCATATGCTCGTCCATCATACCCTCATAGAGTATTGTTTCCTCGTCATCATCGTCACCACTACCTTGAATGACACGATATATGACACCTTGGTACGGATATTCCGATATTTCATTTTTTGTCTTGTCAATCATAATTTCAGAACGTCAACAATAGGTACTTGTCTTATTTTACGTTTAGTGTTTTCAAGAATAGCCGCATTCTCATCATCATATTTCTTATATATCTGAATCGCATAGGCTATCTTCTTATCTTGATAAAAATCCTGTTCCTGCCCTATGGTCTTTTGATAACCATTGTGGCTCTGACTTAATGATGAAGTATTAGAAGGACTAAGCAAAACTGCGGTGAAGATGATGTCAGCTTTCATCAGTTCTTTCTGACGCTCCGTGATGGTGTCGCCATAAAAATCCTCCGATGGGTCACATCCCCTGTCCAATGCGATAGTCATCAACGTGTCCTCGTTGAAACTATATCGTGTTCGTGCTTTTAGCCATTCTAATACTGTCATCGCTTACAAGATTTATCAGATTTTATTATGAAAACAAAAAACGTTGCTTTGTGTTTACTATCCTGCGGTCTGCGTGTCTACACATACATGGTATGTGGACTCGTTCAGAACTGGAGCATAACGTCCGATAACGTCCGTGTGATATGATTTCAGCATACCATTCGGTGTAACCTTGTTGATTACATACAAGAAGTTCTGAATCTTCGCAAGAGAGAACTGGATTGCAGGGTTAATCTCTCCACTTTGCATCAACTGAACATCGGCAGTCTTTGCGTGAACAATCACACCAGCGTTGCCAAGCGGACGAAGAACAGCTACATTCGGTTTCCATCCTTTGACAGTCGTTGTGGTAGTGATGTCTTGTACTGTCTGAGATTCCTTGACAATCATAATCGGGGAAATCTTAGATACACTTGAACGTGAATAAGCGACAAGCTGCTCCCAAGTGATTATGTTAGTGTCAACCGAACTTGCCCCATTGTTGATGATGACAACCTTGTCAGGTGCATAAAGACGGATGAAACGATTCACCTCAGCGATAAAATAAGTGTTCTTCAAGAGAACGTTCACAACCATATCGTAAGGGATGTTCCATACAAATGGAGTGTCCTCAGGAATGTTGTTCGCTACCTTGAAATCGTACTCAATCTTCTGCATCTGTGACGGAATATCACAAGTTGCGTCATTCCACACCTTTGTACCAGCATTCTTAAAGTTGGCGGTAGGAATGTAAGCACTTTGAACAGTTCTCACACCGCTGAATCCCATTGTGTTTGCATTTGTGTATGCACCACCATAGGAAAGAACTTGTGCTGCCATATGTGAAAGACGGTAGTTGTGTGACTTAACCAAGTCGGCAACTCCACGAACAAATCCTGTCACAAGGTTCTGGTCTGTTGCATTGAGTTCTTGCAGACGTGCCTGAAGCTCAAGTTTGGACATCGAAGTTTCAAAAAGTCCTTTACCATATTGGTAGATTGAGCCTGTCTTTGCCTCCCAACCTTCGTTGTCAAGTTGTGCGGTTTCGGAAAGCGGTGCCATAGCATCAGCCATAGGAACTGTTCTCACAGTCTTTTGGTTGACAGTCCACGCAGGGTTCTTTTTCAGGTCGCCAAGGTCAATGTCGTACTCGTTACCCTCAACAACGAAATGCTCTTGCCAAAAGAACGAGTTTGACTCGATTTCAATCGTGTTGTCTATGAGCGTTTGGAGGAAACCTGTGTTCGTTCCGTCCATAAATCCCTTCTGATAGAGTTTTTCTATCGCCTCATCGGGAGTCCATTGGTATTTATATGCATTTGCCATAATCTAATTTCCTCCTTTCTTTAAATCCAAAAAATTCCGTCAATGTAAGAGCGGTTCTTGTTAAGAACGTATTGTGGCAGCGGCTGCATACGTGCAATCCAAGCCTGTTTGTTATAAACGGCAGAAACACTATAATTAGCATTCTCAAGCCCATATCCTTGGGTAGGCATAAGGTCTCTGTCAGCTTCGTTAAAGACATTCGGGTTTGGCACAAGGACTGTTGCCTCTGCGCTTGCCGCAGTACCACTTGCCTCGACAAGGATGTCATTGGCAGACAGTGTTCCAAGAGCTGTGTCTACAACTACCACGAATTGTGCATTCGTCTCATCGTATGTTACAGATGTCACCTTACCCGACTGTCCTGTACCAGTTGCTGCAGTTGGTGCTTTCATCAAAAGTTGTCCTACCTCTGGGGCATCAGAATATCCATCAGCCTTAACGTTGATAGTCGTACCACTTGCAGATTTGACTGCAAAAGAGCGGAAAATCAGCATATCCTGACCTGGGGTGTATTGCAAAAGCTGTGCAGCCCAAAGATGCCCAAATCCTTTATTTGGGTTGCCAATAGTTCCCCCAAGGAGGATATTGTTTCTCTGCTCACCATTGCTATCCTTTACCCAAACAAACTTTCCGCCACGAACCTTTTTTGCGGTCTCGTAAAAATACGCTAAATTTGTTACTTGCATAATAGCTTATTTTTTTATAGTTTTAAATTTTCACTTTTGGTATTGAGTTGAGAAATTCCTCGTCACGTTTTCTTGTCACTTGTGGGGCAAGTGGCTTGATATCGCCAATTGACTCCCTAAAGATGTCTTGGAAACGTGCGGTCAATTTCTTTGCCTGTTCCTCACTCGTTTCTTCTAGATTAACAACGAAATCAGCCGCATAACTTTCAAGTGACTTATGTAAGTCGTTACGGACGCTTCGTTTCGCTATTGACATCACCTCCTTGAACTTCTCCGAAAGACGTTGCTCGTTTTCAAACTTTTCAAGTCTATCAAGCTTGTCTTTCAGTTCTTGTGGAATAGGAGGTAAGATTGGGGTTTGAACGTCGACCTCCTTATTCTGGCTAGGTGTGCCAAGTCTTTTGTTCAACTCTGCTATCTGACGTTTTAACTCGCTTTCACGGGTCTCATAGGCTTTCACCTTTGCCGTTATACCTTTTGACGTGGCTGAAAAAGCCGTGTTCAGATTGAATTGCAAGTCATTAAGGACTCCATCACTCTCAAAAGTAACATCGTCAGCATATTTCTTTGAGAAGAAATCAGCAAACTTTTCCTTAAAATCATCAGTCAGGGTTTCCGTTGTGTAACTTTTCTCGTTACAATAATCGTTTACTTTCTGTAAAACATCTTCCTTTGTCATTGTTTTCTACAATTTTAGGGTTAATAAGAAATAAAATTTTTGCAAAAATAATTTCATTTATACATAATTAAATTACATTTCATTTACTTGTTATTTACTTTCTTATTTTCTTATCAAGAAAAGTGAAAAAACTTACAAAAATAATAATGTGTTGTAGTTAACTTTGCAAAAGAATAAGGTTTGAATATATGAAAAAGAAAAAGAACGACATAGTACTCGCACCATTGGAAGAGGGAAACCAAAGAAAGGCAATCCGTTCCAATGCTGACATCGTTTGTTTTACTGGTGGAACAGGCGGTGGAAAGTCTTATGCGTTATATTATGCCCCAATACAATACCTTGCGGAGAACGACAATGCGAAGATTGTTTGTTTCATGCGTAACGTGTCAGACTTCTGGGGGGCTGGAAAAGTGAACGACACACTAAAGAAAATGTACCCATTGATAGACAGGTCAGTCAAGAAACAACCGCATGACCCTATTGGCGAGATAATCAGAAACCAAGTGGATATGGGTATGAAGTTGTACAATGGAAGTGAACTGAAATTCCAACAACTTGACAATGAAAGTCCTGTCGTGATTGATAAGATAGTCAAAGGTTTACAAGCAAAGAAACTTATCTTTGATGAGTGCAACAAATTTCAATGGAGAACTATCACGTCTTTCTTTCCCCGTCTTCGTTCAGATTCAAGTGGAAAAGCGCAAATATTCTTGGCACAGAATCCAGAACGTGAATGTTTTTTGCGTAAGTTGTGTGGAAAAGGAGAACATGGCGGCGGTTGGATAAACGATGATGGCACAATCGACAAGTCAATGGATGGCGTCGTTATGTTTTTCAATATGCAAGAAGGAGATTTGGATAAGACATATTTCGGAAGGACAAAACGTGAGGTCTATATGAAATGCAAAGACCATATTGATGCACTTGTAGCACAAGACCCTGATATGTCCTATGAGGACTTTATCCTATCAATGGTTTTCTTTACGTTTGATGTTCGTGACAACAAGAAGATGTTGGCGAAAAACAAAGGTTATCGTGGACTTGCCGCCAACTCGGTCAGTGCATCAAGTGCTTATAGTGTCAATTGGAATTATTCATTGGAAGATGAAGAGCCTGATGAAGAGGACATGACCAACATACAAGTCAGTCCGATGGATATAGAACGTATGTTCAAGCCAATCAGACAAGAATATGACACCGTTGTTTTGAAACGATTTATGACGGTGGACATGGCTACAACTGGCTTTGATAATCTTGTTATGAAATATTGGGAATTGTGGTCGCACTATGGATATGTATGCCGTGATATATATTACTCAATCAAGAACACGAACAAAGAGGCAATCATGATGATTAACAATTTTGCAAGGAAACACGACTTGCAACAACGTGAAATCATTCTTGACGTGCAAGGATTCGGGTTCTTGAAAGACTGTTATCCAAAAGGATTGTTTTTCAGCGGTGCTGGTCAGACATCGCGGAGAAGCAAGAACCAATATCGTAGTATGAAAGACGAAGCGACACATCTTGCTATGGAGATGATAAAGTCAGGACTTATACACTATGAACCACGTCTTGCAACGATGAGATATATGCATCAACATATGCGTGCTATTGGTGCGACAACAATCTTGAAACACATGATTTTTGAAAGCAAGATATTTCAATTCGGAAAGACACCAAATGGAAGAATATGCGTCATCGGTAAAGAGCAAATGAAACAATTCCTGAAAGGAATGTCGCCCGACTTGACTGACAATGTTATTATGCTTTGTGGCGCGACTTGTTATGATTGCTATCGTATGCTTAGGGATGATGCAGGTATGGTCAAAAGAAACATAAGTGATGATGAAATGTTGGGTATGCTCAATGTCGATGACGAAGAGAATGCTGTAAAGCAAAAAATGCGTATCCATCATTCAACAAGAATCGAAAATATAATGAATAAATTAAGTATGATATGAACGTAGAACGGAACATCAATTGGTTTTTGGATGAGCCAACAAGGCTGACGGTCATGAAACCTTTCACAAGAGGTGGTGAGAAAAAGCCACACGGATGGGAATCTGCTGCTATCTCAAACAATTCGTTTCTGAATACAGGATTCTCACAATTGGAACTTATGCCTATATCGCAAGACTTGTATCTTACCGAATATAGACCAGACTTGCATCATATCATCTTGAACAAGGCTATCCCAAAAATCAAGGTGGTATATAACGGAATGAATCTCGGCTTTGATGAAATCACGCAAACCGCATCATTTCAAAAACTTATTCACGCAGCACACGTAAGAAACCTTACTGCGAATCCATTGGAGTTCAGTCTTTGCAATCAAAAGAATGATGATGATGAGAAAGATGGCTTTAATTTCGTAAAGCAAGAATGGGTTTGGCGCAGTTGCGAATGGGCAAAATATCAAGCAATTTCAACTTGTAAGAAAGTCGGTAATGTCGGCGTGTTGTTTAGTTTTGACAGTCAACGGAGAAAATACGAAATCACAACTTATAGCTATGAAGACGGCTATCAGATTATCCCGAACTATGATGAATACGGACATGAGATAGCACGTTCTTTGGTGTACAAGATAGATAGCGGAATCGTGATTGACACATACGACAACACCAAGCATTATCGTTGTAAGATGGCTAACAATGGATGGGAAATACAAAGTGAACTACATGGATTCCCGATTTGTCCATTGCTACACAAACGTGGTCTTCCAGCATGGGAGTATGCCCAATCAAGCATCGAAATGTGGGAGATTATGGCAAATATACAAGATATTGCATTGAAACGTTTCGGAACATTCGCATTGGTATTGATTGGTGAGATGGATGAGGATTCTTTTAAACGTGATTCAAGCACACTTGTAATCAACCTTTCAAGCGACAACACCAATGGAAAACAAGATGCAAAGGTTTTGAATTTCCCTGAACCTCAGACAATGGACGGATATCTGAAGACATTGGAAGAGAAGATTTCACTTTTCAGCTCAACATCTTTCATCACACCAAAGGATATCACAACATCAAACAGCGGTGGAAACGGAATCGCATTGGCTATGTCAAATGACTATGCGTTGGCAACTCAGAGTGCTATGGATTGGCAAAAGTTTGTCAATGACATGGTATATCTGCATCAATGCGGACTTGAACTTGAAACAGGAATCAAGTATTCAGACTTAAAAATCGGAGTCAAGATTGTTCCATGGTCACTTGAGACAAACACTACAAAGATTACCAATCTGGCTATGGAGGCTAAATGGTTGAGTACTCAGACAATCATTGAGAAATCGCCAGATGCCGCCCCTGACGAAACTGAACGCGTAATCAAGGAACGTGGTGCTTTGGTAGGTGTTGATTCACAGCAGATTGATTCCAATGCCGCAACCGCAAACAACATAGCTCGTAACTCAAGCAACGAAATCGTTGATAATGTAGAAACTGAAACTGTTGATTTGGTAGAGCCTTCAATTCTTAATTCTTGATTTGCTGATGGATTGGAACACGATTATAATGAGCTTACTTGGTGCTTTGACAGGCGGAGGTCTTACTTGGCTTTTCACGATAGGTGCGTCCAAACGCAAGGCGAATGGTGAGGCACAACAAGTCGAAGTGGACGCTTGGAAAAGTATGCAAGATGTTTATCAGCAAACCATTGAGGACTTGAACAAATATTGCGAGGACTTGCGTAGTGACAGGGCGCATCTCCGTGAGGACAGGGATTTGTTACGAAAAGAAAATGATGATTTGCGGAAAAAGTATAATGAGATGGAAAATGAGATTTCTGCATTGAAAAGCACTGTGGCGAAACAAGGCAGGAAGATAGAGGCATTATTACCATTCACTTGTGCGGTAATCGGTTGTACGAACCGAACAAACGTGGATGTGAGTGGTGTTGAAATAGAAGATAAACCTAAACAATTATTAGAAAACAAAAATGGAACAGCGATTGAATAATACCAAAGTGGTGATTTTAGGAACGGCTCACGGTAGTAATGTTGCTGGCAAACGTTCTCCAGATGGGCGATTCCGTGAATACAAGTTCAGCCGTGATGTGATTCAGATGATTAAACCAAAGTTGGAAGCAATGGGCTACATCGTCTATATTGATATAATAGCAGATGTTGTACCGTTGCCACAATCAAGCGAATTGAAGAGACGAGTTCAGATTGTCAACGAGATTTGCAAAAAACACGGAACTGCAAATTGTATCTATGTGTCAATACATAATGATGCCGCTGGAAACGGACGGGAATGGCACAATGCGAAAGGGTTCTCGGTTCACGTAAGCATTGTCGGGTCTGAAAAGTCAAAGAAACTTGCAAAGATTTTCACAAGCAATGCAATCAGGGATGACCTTTGTGGAAACCGCTCAATTCCGACTTGTAAGTATCACTCAAGTAATTTCTATGTGTTGAACAACACGATATGCCCTGCGGTGCTGACGGAGAATCTCTTCCAAGACAGCAAGGAAGATGTGGATTTCTTGTTAAGTGACAAAGGCAAGAATGCGATTGTGAACTTACACGTTAATTCTATCAACGAATATTTCAGAACACTTTGACGATGGAAAGAATGAACATAGCATCAAGGATAATGGTAGTGGTGTTTATCATCACTACTATTATTTCTTTCATAAATTGCACTACAAAGCGTGAAATCATCACGGAGACACACACGGACACCATATACAATAAAACGAACGACACGTTGATTGTAATACATAATAAGGTAGATACGATACGTGACTATCAGATTATCCAGAAGACTGACACAATACGTGATATTCAGACAAGAGTGATTACATTGAAAGAGAGTGGTGACACAATACGTGAGGTGGTTCAGAACAACGTATATCATTACGTTTATCAGAAAGATTCCACCGACAAATACAAAAGCAAGATTGATTCTTTACAAAAGAGCATATCGCAACTACTTCAAGAAAAAGAGAAAATCCAAAACTCAAAAGATAAGGAAGTGGTGAAAGAGAAAAAGGACTATTTGGGATATATTACCTTTTTTGTGTTCATCATAGGACTTGCTTGCATCGCTTTCTTCGCTTATAAATTATTTAAATTTCTGAAATGACATGAACAATCAAAACGGACTGAATCTTGTGTTTCCGATTTACTATGATGATACGAATGGAAATCGTCAGCCATTCCACAACATAGTATTAAGGAAAGCGACCTACGACAATGTGATTATGTCGTTGGGCAGAAATATTACTGGTGATTTTGTGTGGATTGACAATAAACTGCAATTCACGATGAAAGAGTATGTGATATTTGAGGATGTCAAATACTATATCGTCAATCCACCTACTGTGACAAGGAACGGACTGGTCAAGGATAATTCCGACACAAAGGGAGCTACAAGATATTCAGTCACGTTCTATCATCCTGAATATATGTTAGGTGCTTTTCCTTTCTCCGATATTGCGGTGGAAGAAAGTCAGGAAAAGTATCTTTCCCAAAACAAGATATTTTCGTGGATTGGCAATCTTACTGACTATGTTGCGAAACTCAATGCGAATCTAATGGAAACTGAATGGATTTGCAGAATTGACGATTCCGTAACGCAAGAAAAGAGAAAGACATTAAGTGAAGTTCTTGCTTTTGACAACAACTTTGTAAGTGATGCGTTAAAGACTGGATATGAAACGTGGGAAGTGCCTTTTGTCGTAAGTATGCTTGATGTCAATGACGAAGACTATGCCAACGGGAAACGTTATCTTATTCAATGGGGATATCCAAGCAAGGAAATCACGTCCACAATATCAAAGACGATTTATTGCGGTCATGAAGCCCCGACTAGCGGTGTTTACTATTTTGAAGAACCGGTAAGATTATTCAAGGGAGATTCAATCGTTGTCACACCACAAGGCCAAGCCTATGAAGGTCTTATATTGAACTCCAACTTGGAATACATTGCAAATTCAAGATATACAGCAACAGAAACTACCGAAATCTACGTTGCGATTGGTGGAGATTCTGGCAATGTGACATATACACAAGATGGTGCGTACTTGTTCAGGTTTGGCAAAGGGGTCGGATTGAAAAACAACTCAACGACACCAAAAGGAAACAAGATAGTAACAAGACTGAGCGGATATGGAAGTGAAAGAAATATTCCTTATGGTTATCCTCAGATTCCTTGGGTTGGAAATCCAGATTGGACTGACACGAAGAACAATCCGAACGACCCAGATTCTTATCCTATCTACAAAGGCATTGTCGGCGGTCAATATGTGCAACTAATCAAGCACCCATTTACACGCACACATCTCATGCCAAGCATCTATCGTGAACGAGTGAATAAGAAAGTCAATCCCTATGCGGATGGCTATAATCCAGACATTGAAATCATTGACTATTATGATGCACCAAGCACTTATCCGAATCCGATAAATGTTTCTGCACCAAGTTATGAAACGCATGAATTTGAAGATGTTTATCCAAGACTTTGGTCTGATGGCGAGAAAACATTAGTTGATGTACAGCCTTATGACAATCAGAATGAAGACGAATATCTTACAATGCATGAGTTCGCTTTAAGAATTAATGCGGCGAAATCTGTTGCTGACAAGGCACATAACTTAAAAGAGATTCATCTTTTAGACAGGATATATTCTGCCGTCCAAAACGGTGAGACAATGGACGATATCACAGGTGGCGGCACTAATCCGCACTCCGCAAAGATAGAATATGATTCTGATGAAAAGACGTGGGCATTTATCAATCATACGTCTTCTGTTGTAAATTTCACGTATAAAGTCCTTCGTAAAAGTTCTGCACCAGCAGTTATTTGGGATGACACAATGGATGATGACGGAAATTATCTTCAAAGTTATTTCAAAATCACATTGCCGCCATTGGGATTTGACTTGTATGCTTGTGCAAGCATAACTGAACAAATGGATATCAATATGCGAAGTGGTGCTTGTCTTGGGTGTACGTTCACGATACAATGTGATTGGGAAGACTATAAGAATGTTTTTTGGGATGATGATGGAAACTTTGACCCAAGTGGTGCAAAACGACAAGCACGAATTGACGATTATCCCGACAGTACCAGCCAGTCTATAACCGTTATTGTCGCAAAGGACATTGATACATTCGGCACACTCATGCCTAACAAATATCAAAATCCGAAAGCTGGTGATTCATTTGTGATTCTCGGCATATCTTTACCTTTGACTTACATTAACAACGCAGAACAAGAACTTGACGAAACCATGATGGAATACATATTGGAAAACAATGTGTATTACTTTGACTATCCATTGAACTTTGATGAGAAATTCCTACGTGAAAATCTAAGCATTTTGTATCAGATTGACAACAATAAGATAGTCAGGTTTGAATATGGAAACGCATTATTGGCATTGTATGTAAAGCAGATATCTATCAAGTTTGGCGAAAGTGTTCTTCCACAATATTCCATAACGTTGACTGACGATGTTGAGATTGTGATGAACCAATTAGGGCAGACAACTGAAGACGTAAGCAAATTACGTGTTCAGGTGTCGCAGATTGCACAATACTACGGAATGGACAAAGTGGAAGGATATGCAAGTTTGCAAAAACAATTGGATGAAAAAATTTCAAAGATTGCAGACGACATAGCAAAAGGACATATCACGTTCCAAAAGGGAATCACTCTTCTTGGTGAATCATTCTTTGACGGGGTTATGCATTCAGTTGGTTATCGTCAGGGAATCAATGACGGATATGGATGGGAATTGACACCACAGGGAAACATGGAAATCGAAAGTCTTAAAGTCCGTTCATTCTTGGAGGTCGTTGAATTGTTGGTAAACAGAGTGCAAGCACAAGAAGGTGATACAATGTTTACTGACAATGACCAAATAGACAACGTTGAAACTGTAATATCTGACGATGAAAACACGGTATATAGATTGACATTCAAATCAAAGTGGGATGGATATGTGACTTCACAAGTCGCAGGAAACATTTTGAAAGGTGTCATCAATACATTGGCGGCAAAGAATGGACGTGTGAGTGATGTCGAACCAACAGACGGCACACAATCAAGCGACAGGGGTGGCAATAAATATTACACATCGTGGATGTATATACTTACTGATGATGAAATTGGTGAGATACAAATTGACTATGGACAAACATTGCCAGCCTTGCAGACAAATCAAGTGTATGTCAGGTGCTATATTAGTGATTATGTCCCAAGTCTGTATAATTTTCCTCCATGTGAATTTATGACTGTCACAAGATGGGGATGCCGTGACACATCAAGCACTTGCAGCGTGCAAATTGTAACGACTGACCAATCTATATTAAGAACAATCACCCAACGTCAGCAATCATTCTATCTTTCAACAAGTGAAGGAAGAATAGTCAAGTTGATTGGTGTAAACAATCCTATATTACGTGACGAAAACTATGGAACTACATTGGGTATTCTTCCTGACTTTGTAAAGAACTATGCCGTTGTTGCCCAACGTATACAAGCAAATCCGAATCGTGATTATTTGTACGCACAAGGTGTTGTAGTCGAAGATTTTATTAAGGTTGACTATCAAGGGAATCCTATTATCAATATCGTTGACAAAGGCGATTGGGTAAGTGGAAAAACTTACTTGTTTGAAAGTTGGGATGCCAATGACAAGCAATACGAAACACATGAGGTTTGGTATGGAGGCCAGAAATGGAGAGCGACAAACAACAATACAAATAGTGTGCCAAGCAACACGAATACAAATTGGAAATTAGTTCTGACAAAAGGTGCAGACGGAACAAGTATTGCCATAAAAGGTTCAGTTGTTGCAGTTGCGTCAAGTGTGAGCGGTCTTCCATCTAGTCCTTCAACTTATTCACTTGGACTTGTCACGAATAGTTCAACAATCTATATTTATACTGGTTCTTGGGTAAGTCAGGGTACTGCAAGTGTTGGTGACGGATATATTCTTGAAAGTAACGGGCATCTTTATATGTGGAACGGCACACGTTGGAATGATTGCGGACAAATCAGGGGTGACAAGGGTGATGCTGGAAATGATGGAAGCAGTGCATTTGTGATAGACCTTAATGATGAAATGACCGCAGTTTCATTGAATGTTGACGGCGAGACAAAGACTGACTTTATCAAGACGGTCAACATCAAGGCTTATTATGGAACGCAGAACGTTACAGACAGATGCTCAATTACCGAAAGTCACACCGATTCTGACATATATGTTGACTTGGATGAAGACACTGGTATTGTTGTTATGACAATACACATATATGAAGGCACAGCTCTCGCCCAAAACAATGATATAACAATTACTTGTTCAAACCCCACATTTGGCACACGAAATGCGAGATTTACTATAGTAGGCACGAAAGATGGTGAACAAGGAGAAGATGGAAATGATGCAGTTGTATATAGTCTAGTTCCAAGTGTTGATGAAATCATAAAGAAAGATGACGGAACTTATTTTCCGAGCAATGCTATCACTTGTGGTGTAACAAAGAATGTTGGTGGCACACAATCAACACCTGATGCTTATGAATATGTTCTCAAACAAAGCATAGATGGTGGAGCAGAAACATTGTATAATCCGACTTTACCAAGTGCAATCCACACAAGCATCGCTTTCATATTGTATGTGAACAATGTGATGGTTGACAAGGAAACAATTCCTATGTTGCAAGACGGAGTTGGAATCGTGTCAGTTACGGAATATTATGCGATAAGTTCAAGCAAAGACACGACACCGACAACATGGTCAACAGATATTCCGCAAATGACACAGACAAACAAGTACTTGTGGAACAAGGAAACAATTCTTTACACAAATGGTAATTCTGTTACGACTAGTCCAATTGTAATTGGTGTGTATGGAGAAAAAGGTGTTGGCATACGTTCAATTGCAGAAATGTATCTTATCACTAATCTTTCAAGTGGTGTTACGAAAGACACATCAAGATTCGATTGGCGTGATACTGTCGTCTTTCCTACAGCCCAGAAGCCATACCTTTACAATTATGAAATCATCACTTATACAGACGGAAGTACATCTGAAACCGACATAGCATTAATCGGGCATTTCGGCAAAGATGGTACTAATGGAACAAACGGAACAAATGGTGTCGATGGTGCTGATGCTGTCGCATATCAAATCATAATTGACAATTCAAGCGCATTGGTAAATGCAAGCAATTATGTAAGTGTTGACGTTATTTGTCACGTAAACAAGATTGAAGGCGCATCTATCTCAACTGCATTAAACGGAACATTATACGGGCGATATAAGGATAATCCAAGAATTGCTTTCACAACAAGCGGACAAAGATGGATATCTGGTGGTTCATTCAATGGACAATGGGATTCAGAGGATATAGACAATGCATCTGAACTTACTTTGTCATATGTCGTAAACAATGTTTCTGTCGCCACAACGACTATCCCTTTGACGATTCAAGGGGCAATGGGCAGGAATTTCTATTACAAAGGAGATTGGATTGAAAAAACTGACCCTGATACGTTTGAAGTTACTGACTATGAAACTCCTTTCTTCCGTATGCAAGAATCATCAGTCAGTCCTTACACTTATTGGGTATGGGTTGGTGAAAATGGAGTATATGATATAGACAACGATAACAGACCAAGTAACACCAATTCCAATTGGCAGATAATGACCACGGATTTCCAATACCTGATTTCAAATGCTATATTCAGCGGATTTGCAAGACTTGGCAGCTGGATATTCAATGGTGAGTATATGTTCAGCAACGCAGGCAAAGATGAATATGGAAATTCAGCAAGTTATGATGATGGTGCATTGTACTATGGTGAAGGGGATTCAAGGAACACCTACACACCTAATATGGTGATGAACGCAAGCACAGGACAAGTGTATGCCTATTCAATTACATTGGAGGGTGTTATTAATAACTTGATTCAAGTCGTGACACAAGCAAACAAAGAACAGTATGGTGAATATATATCAGGAGAGCTTTATTTAAATCCATTAAAGATTGGTAAATACCTTAAACTCAGCGATGATTTCACAAGTTCTTTGGACGCAAATTTGCCAAGTGCAAAAGCAGACTCACAAGGTCGTATATCCATTGCAGGTAATCTAAATCTTGAAGAGCTTAGACAATGCGTCGGGAAACAAATAGTCTTCCTTTCAACAATCCCTGATGGAATAGGATGGAGATTAAAATCAAATACATCCGTTGGCACACCATATATAGTTCGTGAAAAGACATACAAGTTTGGAACTGTCATAACTGATGACTTGGAGCAAATGTTTGACAGGGTAGGGTATTCATTTGAAACCTATTCTGAGCAAGTAAGGGCAGAAAGTCAGATTATCCCATCGTCAGGATTGGTGAAGACGTTTGTTGCTGAATGCAAGTTAGGTAATTGTAACGGATATGAATGTATATATTGGGAAATCTCATTTGAAGTGAATGGACTTATACAATATGATTAGTATGTGTAGTTTTTTCTCTTTTAGAGTTGTTTGATTTTTTAGTTAGTTAAAAGTAATTATTGGTAGGAAATCGTTGTGAAACGGTTTCCTATTTTTTTAATTGGACTTACAAAAGTTACTTTTCATCGAATGGATTTCAGTCATTAAATTTGCAACGTTGTACAACAAATATAACTAATTTCTAATTTAAAACTTTAATCTTAATTTCATTATGGCTGAAATCTATCAATTGCCCGAGGGGCAAAATACAAATGGTGGCTTCAATGGCATTCCTTTTTCTATTCCACTTGGCGGATTCGGTGGAGGCGGTCTGTTCGGTGGCAACTACGGCATGAACGGGATTGCTGACTTGTTTGGACTTGCTATCATTGCTTCAATGTTCGGTTGGAACAACGGCGGATTTGGCAATGGAAGCTTTGGCGGAGGTAACGGCGCAGCGGGTTTCATTGCTAATCAACTCAATAACGACTCGGGGCGTGAACTTATCATGAACGCAATCACTAATCAAGGTGAGGCTTCACGTACCGCTATTCAGACATTAAGCACAATGCTTGGTCAGGACTTCAACCTTGTAAACGGTGCTGTTCAGAATGTGCAGAACGCATTGCAGACAATGGCTCTCCAGCAAGCAGTAAGTGTTCCTCAAATCATCAACTCAATCCAAAGTGGCGATGCCAACATCATAAGCTATTTCCAGAAGTGTTGCTGCGAACAGCAGTTGGCTCTTTGCAATCAGACCAACACCTTACAGAACACCATGAACGCAAACGGTCAGCGTAACGTTGACGCTATTGCAGACCTCAAGGCTACCATGATTCAGTCGTTCTGTGATGTTAAGGAGCGTGAAATGCAGTCTAAGATTGACACACAAGCCGACATCATCACTCAGTTGCGCAATGCAGCCGACAATGCTAATCAGACGAACCAAATCATCGGTTACGTCAACAGCGTGGTTGCCCCATTGCAGAAGAGTGTTACTGAAATCGAGAATAAGATGCCTCAGACCGTACCCGTTCAGTGGCCTCAATTGACCGCAGTAAACACAACGCCTTATGTGAACGGTGGCTTCTACGGAGGCTTCAACGGCTACTATGGTAACGGATTTGGAGGCAACATAATATTTTAAGTAAGCGAAAGGAGGTACGTATGGGATGTTTTAATAATATCACAACGAATGCAGGTGGTGTCGCTTACTTGCCTTCAACCAACGTGACTGTAGGAACTGATTCTGTTGACATTGCATTGGGATTCAGGAGAATCCAACCAGTCGGATATTTCACCGTAAGGTTGTCTGATGCTATACCTACTGGAACTACTACAACTTTGCCAATAACTCTTACCCTTAATGGTACGACAAGAGCCTTGACTTTGTTTGATGGTACTCCTGTGACCGTTGCGGAACTTATTGGCGGCACTGGTGTTTTTCTGGTGTTCAACAATCGTTTTGACGGAATCTTACAATTGATGTCACGTACAACTGTTTAATTTAAAATTTAAAACGAATAATTATGGATTTCAATAGTCTTGGGAACGGCAATCCGTTCTATGTTTTAAGGAAAGGCGAAAAGCCTGTGTTGGATGTTGGTGTGGTAAAGTCCAAGACGCAACCTAGGGCAAAATTTCCCACGCAAACGCCGAATGTGATGGCAGGAATGCAAGTCCAGCAAGTTATTGATGTTGTCGCCACGATAAACGGGAAAGATGAGACTTTTGCTGAAATTCCCATCAATGTTGAGATAGCCGCAAGGGGCAATGACACATTCAGCGGAAGCCGTGAGGCGATGCTTCAGGCGGTGGACGCAATGTTGCAGACTTCAAAGAAAGCAATTGAGCAAGTGCCTTATCATAAGTCTGTAATTGCGGAAAGTGAGAAGATGATAGAAGCACTAAATCCGCAATATGCAGAAAATAAACAAAACGCACGAACTATCAAAGCATTGCAAGAACGGCAACAAGCACAAGACGCTCAACTTGCAGAAATGAAAAAGCAAAACACGGAAATACTATCCATTCTTAGGCAGTTGAATGGCGGTTCACCGACTGTTTAATCCATAACTTAAAAACCAGATTAATTATGGCTTGGATATTTGTAGACAAAGACAGCGAAAGCGGTGGCAGTCAGCAACAGATGCGTTCGCAGATGCGCAGAAACATGCGCAGGGGCGGTTATCGCTATGATGGTGGAAACTATCGTGACGATTATGAGAAAGGCTATCGTCAAGGTTACAAGCACGGTTGGGAAGACAAGGAAGAAGATGAGGACGATATAGAATATCGTAGGAGTCGTGACAGCCGTGGACGATTTGTGTAATTCATATTGACACATGATTATATTAAGGGGATTTCTTGTATGATTTCCCCTTAATTATTAGATTATCAACCAATTAAAATGATTTGTTTATGAAGAACTATATATCAGAAGGTCGTGCGATGTACGAGGATGAAAATCATGGGTTGTTTAGCAAGAAACTGGCAGAATGGGCAATAAGCAAGATGGAGTCCAAAGACCAGACCACAAAGGAGATGAAGAAGATAAAGCAAAGAACACTTGAAGATGTTCAAATGGTATTAAAGGAAAACGGTGTTGAGATGCCTGACGAGTTTATTTACACTGCTTGGTATCTTTTCAATATGGCTGTTGCCGATTATCCGAAAACATTGGTGAACGACAAGCAACGTGCTATGTTCGTTGAGGAAACCATTTGCGACCCAGACGGCATGCCTGACAATGTTCTGTCTTGTTTTGAGGCAAAGATGTGTAATGCTGACATACCTATTCATTGGGAAAGAATGTTATGAAGAAACGTTACATTGACATAGATGGGTCTTGGGGAATCATTTTCTGCTATGATTTTGACTTTCTCGATGTTGACGAGATGTCTGCGATAATGGATTCTTTTGGTGTTTCAGAACGTGAAATATCAAGGGCGATAAGAATCCTTTTGGGTATTAACACAGGTATGACAATATCAAGAAGTGACCTCAAGATGAGTGTGGTGTTTATTTCCGAAGCGTCTTCCTTTGAACAATTCATGGATTCCATATCACATGAGATAGACCATATACAAGCATCCATACTTGACTATTATATGATTCCACAAGGCGGGGAAGATGGAGCTTGGCTTCAAGGGTTTATTATGCGTAAAGTGACACGCATTTTGATGGAAGACGGTGTTATGAAGAAAGGGTAGCGTCATTCACTACCCTTTTTGTTTCTTTCCATCATTTCGTAGAATTTATTTGTCACATAGCCAATAAGATATGCCCACCCCTCCGCCGTTTCCTCATGGGCAAATTCAAGCCTGGTAAGCAATCGGTTGCAAGCATGAAAAATCTCATGTGCGATGTCACCATGATTTGTTTTTTCACGTATGTAGATTATATAATCGTTTTTATTTGTCAGGATGCAACAACCATTATATCTCACATCGTTTATTGTATCAACTACAGATTTGTTATCGTCATCAGAAAGCATGTCAGACCATTTCAAATAAAAGTCTTTCCATTCTTCAACTGACGCTTCAACTACAAACACAAATGTTGTCTCGTAAATTGGAATATCTAAAATTTCAATCATAGTTCTGAATAATCTGGATAATATCTTTGTTCGTCTTCTGACCATTTATACACCGCCTTGCAATGTGGGCAAATACAATCCATTCCTTTCACGATGTCCATTTCGTGTCCGCAATGGCACAATGCGTTGAATTTAGGCTGGATTGTTATGAAATGTTTTGCAAACGCATCATTACCTGACGACAGACCAAAATTGTTCACCAACTCATGAATAATTGACAGCATCTCACGTATTGACGCGCTGTCCAAGTCCTTGGCTTGGGTTGCAAGTAATTTATTCAACAAGGCATTAATATCAGCCGCAGTGAACTCAATTTGTTCAAGGGATAAAGCCTTTTGCTGAATATCGGCACGATATCCCTCGCTTATCTCCTCACGCAACTGTATAACTTCTTGTTGTTGTAATGTCACCTCCGCTTCTTTGCGTTTCTCAGCAAGATATTCCTGCTCGTTTTCCGTTCCTTGTACTTTCTTGTATTCTGATGGTTCATAAGACAAAGCATAGGCAACGGCAATATCCTCACCAAGTACAACGAATGTGACGAAGGTGTAATCCTGAATCGTGAATGTCAGTCCACGATTGAATATAGTCTGGTTTATGTCATTATAACTTTGCATATCATAAGTTTTTGCGTCTTGCAAACTCACACATTAGAGTGGCATCGACCTTGTTGTCATCAATATTCTTTGCCCTATCTGACTTTCTCAAATCCATAGTCGGAAACAGCCTTTTGCAACAATTGATGGATGTCTGCTTGGTGTTCACATCTTTCTTCGTTACTTGCTTTCCTTTCACCGTAACAGTCTTGTACGTGACAACCATGTCTGAATTTTCCCACATTTCCTTCTGCCATGTTTTCGGGGCTACAAGTGTGTATGGAATTTTATTAGCACAAAGCAATCCTATAAGATAACCTTTATTGAATCCAAATTGGAATGTCGCCTTCGCGCTGCTGCCAAATATTGCCTTTACATCCTCTATAACGCAAGAAATGCCGTTTTTTGCCCCTTCTTCGCTTATCTGACGCATTATATCGCTTAATTGGTATAAATCATTGTCGGCAATGCTAACGTGTCTAAAAACGCCGTTTTTCTGAATTGCTATGAAACCTTTTGAGCCTACATCAATGCCAATATATATCTTGTCCATCATTTTTCCTCCTTCACTTCTATTTCAACATTCTTTTTCATACCCTTCGGAACATTCAAGGAAAGCTTGTATTTCTGCGGCATCTCATTCGTGAAATCATTCTGATGATATGAGTTCGGGTCTTTCTTCAGGTCAATCAGGTGTTTTACGATTCGCCATCTTTTTCTCCACTCGGACTCAAGGGCAATCATCTTCGTCATCTTTGATATGCCGATTCCGATGTTCTGACTAGAGAACTTGCAACCGTCAAAGTAAGTCCTTACGGAAATCCTCTCATATGTCTCGCCAGACATATATCGAAGTGAATACCAATAGAGCCATCTTGCATGGGTGTTGTATTGCTTCTTGCTTTCAGTAAACAAGTCCGCATAGTCAACACCGCACAATGCAGCAACGAAACTGCCCACCATGACTTGCTCATCATAGGCAAAGTTTTGCAGAATCATCTCTATCTCTTTGAACACTTTCTTGTCAAGCCTGAGCCACTCATTCTTGATTTCATTTTCGGTTTTCATATTTTTCTTTGTTTTTTAGGTTAATATTATTGATTATCGTCTGGTCACTCATAGGAAGTCTTTCAACATAAAAGTTGATTCGGTCTACATCTTTCATGAATCTATCCCATATGCCCTTGATTACGTATCTGAAATGGCAGAACACGAAATAACCCACATATGCTATGTCACCGCCACGTTGTTTCTCCATATAACATTCCCAATACGGATTCGCCTTGCGTTTTATGTAGGTGTCGTTCATATAGTCATATTCAATCGTCTCTTTCCTTTTAACCCACAGCCAGTTCTTGCCTTTTTCCTTGAAATACAAACCATCTATCGGGGAAAGACTGACACCATCTACCTCAATCATGCCTTCGTATTTCCCACCAGCGCATCTTTCAAGATACCCGTTGGAATAAGCGTTCTCAAACAATTCAATATTCTTCTTCCTCATTTTTGAAACATTCCCTGTCAATTTCAAGTTTCACACTGTAATTGGCATGCTCGCCATTACTCCAATAATCATAATACTCATCAACATCATCATACTCGTCATTCTCCTTACAATATTCACGAACCAAAGATTCCATACGTTTGCAGAACTCATTTTTTGTCATGGCTATAAAAGTTTAGCAGTTCAAACATTTTCCAAAATTCATTTTCACCATAATACCATCTCGCATCTCTTGTGAGTTTTATCGTGTTGCTCAATGTGGATTTCATTTTTTTCTTTGTGACACCAAGTTCCTTGGCTCGCTGAAAGATAAAATCATTGCAAGGCAACAGCAGTTTACTTGTGTCCACATCATCCCAAATTCTGAATTTATACACAAACCAGTAAAGCAAAAGATTATATCTGTAAAAAGTACCCTTGCAATCTGTTGTGGGGAAATGGGTGTTGTAACCAAACATCAAAGCCATGGCATCATGTCCGTATTTGCACTTATGTCTTGGTGAAGTCATATAGTTCTGATAAGTATTCTTCACACCATTTTGCATAGTAGTGACTTTCTTAATCAGAAGTATCAAATTACGGAAATTCTTTTCGGACACATTCCCATAAAGGCTTTCATCATGGAACTCATCAGTATCTTTGAAATTAAGGACAAAGGCAATCGGGGTAGGTTTCAGACGTTCCTTGACTATCTTTGATATTGCGGAGAAATTATCATTGTCATCATTACGAAGCCACGCCGTAAGTATTGATGCGACCAGCAAATCATAATCAGCAGTAAAAGTGGACAAAAACGACACATATGCATCGTCCGTATCCACTTCATATGCTTTATTTATAGTTTCCAGTGTCATCATTACTGAGCCGATTATAACATCAATGGCATGAGAATTGAAACATACTTGGTGTTCTCAATGTCATTCAATGGTCGGAACACGGCTGCTGTTCTTGAATCTCGTATATCAATTGCTATTTCGTCACATTGTATGTTCCTGACAACTTGCGTCAGCAAATCGCCTTTGAAACCTATCAGGATTCCATTAGCACCATCATATTGGCAATCGACCGACTCCTCAGAAGATGTCGACCAATCTATATCCTCTGCTGAAATGAGAATCTCATTGTTACCGAACAACATCTTAACCATCTTGGTATTCACACTCCCGAACGGGATAACCCTGTTAAGCACGTTCAGCAATTGCGATTTGTTGACTACAGAATGATTTTCATTATTCCTTGGAATCACTCCTTTGTAGTTAGGATAACGACCTACGCAAAGTCTGGTTTGTACGAACCAATCGTCTGATTTCAGTCTTAATTGTTCATCGGTAAATTCTATGTCGATAAACGATTCTGAAAGCAAAGGGAGAATGATTCTTGAAGGTTTGGTCGGCAACGTGAATCCCTTTGGTTCATTATCAATTCTTGTACTTTCGTCAACATAATGAACCAATCTGTGCCCGTCACTTGCCGCTGACTCCATGCCGTTTTGTGAAAAATCAAAATGGATTCCATTCATTATCGGACGCAACTCATCATTGGCGACCGCAAAGTCAGTACTTTGTATCGCATTTGCCAATGCTTGCTGACCAACGGACAATGAAACGACTTTACTTGTGTCAATTGATGTCTCGTTAACAAATTCTGAGCCTTTCCTGATTGGCAACTTGAATTTACCTTTCTTTCCATAGAATCCATACAACAGGTTCTTTTGCTCATCAATATCAATCCGAACATCGGCACCCGACAAATTTCTTAATGTTGAAACGAAATTCTTTGAGTTGACACAAAAGTCAATCTTTGATTCAATCGTCACGCCGTCACATCGCATCTCAATCCAAGTTTCCCCATCGCTTGCTTTCAGGAAAAGATTACCTTCTTTCTCTGTGAAATATACGCATTCAAAAACTGGCAAGGTGGACTTGTTGCCAATGACATTTGAAACTTGTGTAAGTTTCGGAAGAACAGAATCAACATTGAATCTAAATGTTCCCATAAATAAAATCAGTTTTGGTGAATAAAAAAAATAAAACTACTTGTTGCCACACAAGGAATCGAACCTTGACCGACAGAACCAAAATCTGTTGTACTGACCATTATACGATATGGCAATCCATCTTAACTTATCAAAAATCTAACAACAATGAAAGAAAAACAAAATCTTTTGCAAATTTAGTTATTTCTTTTGAATATTCCAAATTTATTTTAATCAAAATAATGTTGGTTGTGACAACTCCCTTTCAATCCTACTTTTGGCTATATCAAAATATTCTTCTGTAATCTCAATACCGATAAACTTCCGCTTTTCCTTTATTGCAGCCACACATGTTGACCCGCTGCCCATAGTATTGTCGAGAACCAAATCGCCCTCGTTTGAATAAGTCAGAATCAGATAGCGGAGCAAATCAACAGGCTTGTTTGTCGGATGATATTTATATTCCATCTCGTCTTCTTTTTTTTGTTTCGGAAAACTTATAATTGACCTCGGATATTTATCATCCGCAATCCTTGTCGGTTTTGCCTTGAAATTACCATAGCATGAATTTTTTCTTATAGAGTTTACATGACGATGATTTCTCTCTCCCCATGGCACTTTGGTCATTTGCGGATTATAAGTTGTCTGATAGAAATTGGGTGCGAACACACAAATATCTTCATGACATCTTAGCGGTTTGCGGTTCGCATCAAGAAATCCTGTTACCATCTCTTTGTGCCACACAAGATTATACCGCCACCAATCAGGATTTGACATCATTAATTTTGCCGTGAACATTCCTTGTGCGAACAATACTATAATTCCTGTGTCCTTAATTAACCTCTTATATTGTTCCCAAAGCGGTTCAAAAGGGATTATGGAATCCCATTGTGCGTGTTTGTTTCTTTGATTCAGAACACCGTATGGTAAATCACATAGAATCAAATCGACTGATTTTTCTTCAATCTGTGGCATCAATTCAAGGCAATCACCAAGATATATGTTGTTCGGTATTATCATGTCAGAATAATTTTTGCTGTGTATATAATTCACGTTTCTT
>AUXO012982383.1_pt1 | contig 26435 bp, 35 predicted proteins | sample 768731 | NCBI WGS metagenome assembly AUXO01 (sample SAMN02715735, study PRJNA202380) | gut metagenome | biome: sheep rumen | host: Ovis aries | place: New Zealand: Palmerston North
TTTTTTTCATATATAGGTGTAAAACTACGGGTAACAGGGTAACAGGGTAACAGAATTCAAAAATCCTTTATTTATGCGGGTTTGCGGACTCGGTCTGTTACCCGTGTTACCCATTTTTCTAATCAAAAAGATGTTTGTTCGCTTCATATTCATCCAGATCGGACACTATTTTGACCGATATAAATCTCTTTTGAGGTTGATTCATAAGGACCTTACCTTCAATATCTTTCACTCTTGTCTGATAAACATCCCTATCATTCGATGTGTTCCATCGGAGAAGCCCTTCGCGCTTTGCCCACGATGTGAATGCTTTTCTCGAAAAACCACCGGCTTTTACAAGTTCGTTGAACTGGTTAACAAAGAAATTGATGTATCTGTCTTCACCGCAACGCTCAACTTCTCCCCACTGATCAATGTTGTCATACTGTGGGTCGAAATGTTGCCCTTTTTCGTTATACACGCCCATCAGATACTCGTAGCACCGATTTCCTTCTGATACGAACTGTTTATCTGTCAGGTATTTCTTTACTTCATCAACACTTAAAGCCTTCCCGTCCTTAAAGATATGCTCTGTAACAAGCTCGTCAGCCGTGAGTATGGCAGCCATCGAAATGACCTGCTTCTGCATCGTGTTCTCTGTCTTGAGGCATTCACAGTATTTGTCATGGATTCGCTTGATCTGCTGTGTGCTATCGAGTTTTTTTATTTCTTCAACAAACATCCTTCCCGCGAATCCGTAATTTGCTCTGACGATTTCTGCTGTTTCAGACGGTGAGCTGAACAGTTTTTCGCTTGTCAGACCAACTTCGATGATTCTGTTAATCGCACCGCCTTGCTCAACAAAGCTATTCAATGGTCGCTCTCCATTTACGATGATTGTGTTCTTCCAGGTGCGTACTCTTTCAGAACCGAGATCCTTGTTTGACCTCTTCTTCCCGCTTCCGGATGCCAGATTGTAGATAACCTGTTCAATGTTGTCCCTTATGTTCTTCTTCATCTTTGCCGTATCGTCCAGAATGAGCGGAAGATTATTCAACATATCGCTTCTGACTTCCAGTTCGGCGTCCGTTGTCATAAAGTCACCGATATACTGGCCTTCATCAGGGCAGGCCCAGACCGAAGCCGCAACCATCAGCATTACAGTCTTTCCTGCTTCTGTCGTGCCCCAGAAGTCAACGATTACGGATGCTATGTTAAGGAATTTTATGATCACGCTGGAAAAAGACGCAGCCAATGCTATTCGAGGTTCTACGAAAGGAGCTGACCGGATCCGTTTAATGTGATCCATCCACACGTCGCATGACCCGTTACTGGTTACTGCGTTAAATATCTGAGGAAATCTAAGACCTGCATCAAAACTGATCGTATTGTCATATGGCAGGAAAATTTTATCCTTGTTTTTATCCCTGTGCCATCCAAGCTTAGATGAAGACTGGACGAGTGATATTTTGTCATCGTTGTAATTCTCGACATCAGCCAGGTATCTGACTAACAGCTTTGCGGTCTCCGATGTAACAGAGATTCCATATTTGGACAGGCTTGTTATTGTCCTGGCATTGGCAATCATGTCTTTCGGTACAGTGATTTCATTCCAGACACCAGCTCCGCCATTTCGTCTCTTGAATGCTATTGTTATTTGTTCTTCTCCGGTTTCGACATTACTCATTCTCCTGATCGGAAGAATCGGATGATAACATGCTACCTGATTCGCCCTGCTGGATTCCTGTGACTGTATTCCGTCTTCAGTCGCTATCCAGCTTCCGCAGAACAGATTGTCATATCTATTTCCTAATGAATCCTCTTCAAAATTTGTAATGCCTTCGACGCCTTGTATTGACTTCTTTGTTGTTCGTTCTTCTTCGTGGAGTTTCTTTTCAAGTGCTTTGATTTGCTTGTCTACATGAGTTCTCACATGAAGTTCTTTTGCCCTTTCCAGTAGCTGAAAAGTCAAAGTGCCTCGTGTAATCGGATCCCTGAATGATTCGCTCTCATATAGCTTTAAATAGAATCCGGAAGAGGTAAGCTGTTCTTGCGTTAAGTCTTTGATACTATTTGCCGTTCTTGCTCACCTCCTCCCTTAGATAATCATATTGTCGCATTGCTTTCAGATAACCTTCCATGCATTCACACCACTGGTCAGATAACGGATTGTAAGCCGCCATGCATTCCCTGTATTCGTCCATTATCTGGCCATAGTACAAAATATCCTGTTGCATTTGTAAGAGCCTGGACCACTCTTTTCGACGTTTTTGTTCGGCAATCAGAATATCCCTTCTTCTGTGCCGTGCGTCATTTTTTGATTCTGCATGATCATAATGACCGCCAAGACGAATAAAAGCATCTTTGAATGAAACTCCATCCATCAGCATGACAAACTTGAAGATGTCGCCTGACTCGCCACATCCGAAGCAGTAGAAGCTATCTTTGTATATTTTGAATGAAGCGGTTTTTTCTTTATGGAACGGACAGCAAATAAAACCTTCTCTGTTCGGCCTTAATCCGTATCTTCCGACTATATCCATCATGCTATATGTCTGTTTGATTTCATCTTTCGTCATATCTCTATGCAGTCAAATGCTTCTATCGGCGGAACATCCCACCATCCAGAACTCTCCTGATATATTTGCCATCGAATATTATTCGCGGCTTTTTCCGGAGATACTGCCGTCGTTTCTCCATAAAGCATGTCATTTATGTAGACCTCGTATCTCTTTAGCTTTTTCTTTGCTGAAATGACATCTTCATAACCTTTGGGTTTCTCCATCTTGCAATATCTCCATAATTCTTCTGCCTGTCTGGTCTTTCGTGCAAAACTCAAATCTTGCTCCATAACGCTCTTGTATGGTACAAAGACTTTTGTAAAGCTGCTTCCCGTCAACGGCCTTCGGTGATACAAAGTATTTTTCCTTTTGTCCGGTCACTTTATTAATTCGCCACCTGATCTCGTGTTTTCGTGGATTCTGCCAAAAGAACACATCTTCAAGAGATTGCACATCAGGACCGTGCTCAATCAGAAACACGATCTGAATACCGGCATCCATTGCTCTGATCAATTCCTTCTTGAATCGTTCGTGCTGCTGGCAGACATTTCCACAGACTTCCTGAAGGTCTTTCTTTCTGTCAATAACAAATCGAGCATTGTCCAATGACATATAGTCACCGACATACATCTTGTTGCGAAAATACTGCACCCCAAGCTTGTCAAACTGCTTCTGTATCCTGTTCCACTCGCTGGCACGTTCACGAGTATCAACGTTCACAATCAATCAGATCACCACCATTAATTAAAAGGAAGCTCTTCATCATCGATATTGTCCGGAATATTCATGAATCCTTCCTTATCTGCAGGCGCGGACGTTAATCCGCCAGATTCACGCCATGACTTATGTTCTTTTGTCTCGACCGATTCAGGAACCGTTGCGGTTTCGACCTTTTCATTTGCACAGAACCATGCGATCTTTCTCTGGTGAGTTTCTTTTCCATTGTAGAATCCAAGCTCCTCCCGAAAGATCCCGCCTATCAGTTTGTTTTTGAAGCAAGCAGCGAACTGGTCTCCCCACTGAACTGCAAAGCCAGGATTGGACTTCTCTACTGAAGTAGTAAAACCTTTGAAGTTTCTGCTGCAGTTTCCGTTCTGATCATTGACATTCATGTATGTTACGCCGTTGGCAGGCCATTTCTTATCAGGACGAATATCATTTCTAAACTGATTCGAAAAATATTTCGGCTGAGAATCATTATCCGCCGTGTCAAAGCTGATCTTGATCATCGGATCACCGTTCTTGTTTTTGGTCTCTTCCACCTGCTTGATAACAAGATAATGCCCGCCCAAATTAATAGGTGTAAATTCACCTGCCGCCTGAGTTTCTTTATAATTATTTGGCATCTGCATAGTCGTTATTCTCCTTTTTCCTTAGATTCATTATTTACAGTATTTGTAACAGTATCCATTTCGTAGTACTCGCGGATCTTCTGATCAACAATAGAAAGGTCATTCGGAATTGTCAGATCTTCAAACATATCCTCAGGGGATTTGCTGACTGCGCCATTTGCAGCCTGAGTGACAAAATAATGCTTGCCACCCTCTTCGATGCATCTGAGTACTATGGTGAACATGCCTGCTATATTCACTTTGTCATCCAACAGTTTGCCGATGGTCTTCGGCTTTATATCTCCCTGTTCGTCCTTGTCTTCGTGCATGATTACATAGACGATCTTGTTGTCAGGAAGTTTGTTCGTAATGAACTGCATCAGGTTCCAGAAATAATCCCCCAGACTGTTATACAGTTCAAAGACGGCGTTGCCTTTTCCTGTGGAGCTATGCCCACGCATAAACTGATTCGTAATCAGGTATCCTGCGTCATCAATCACGATGGACTGCGCTTTGGATGACGCCAGACATCTCATAACTGTCTGATAATCGTCCGTCTTCCATCCGTTTATCTTGCCTTTAAAAGGAAGTGGTTTATTAAGCACCCTGATCAGGTTCCAATTGTCATTCTGGCAGTTCTTCATGCTTCGACTTTTTCCGGAGCCAGATTTTCCAATAATCAGGACTGGGATTGCGATAAGTCATCACTCCTTTCGAACTTCCAAACATATCCTCCGGCAGTATGCCTGTAAGGTTTTTCGTTGCAACAATCCAGAATGTGAGAATGGTCTGTGTTTGTAATCCTGCTTGCATCTTTTGCGGATTCATATCTTCTAATGAAATTTCCGGACTTGTCGTACTGAACAACAGGCTTTGACGCTTTTTTTCCATTTTTAATGGCGTTTTCTTTATAACAAGGTTTTGTATAATCAATTTTTCGGTGTCTAATTTTGGCACCATTCCCGTAGTTCATATTGTATTTGTGTGTACACCATTCCAAATTTTTAACATTATTGTTCATTGGATTTTCGTCAATATGATTTACCTGCGGAAGATCTTGTGGGTTTGGTATAAATGCCATTGCAACAAGCCGATGAATTAAAAATCTTTTCATGTTGGCATTGTTGTAAAGATCCACAGAACAGTATCCCGCTTTCGACACGGATGGTTTTCTTATTTTTCCAGTTACCGTATTTGTAACATTACCGCACTCATCTATTGTGTAATTTTCAAAATCCGGTATCGGGACTGGGATCGCCATTTAATCACCTTCTTCCCTGTCATAAACAATCAGTTCGTTTTCGATTGCCTGAATGATAATCTGTGACGCAACATCACGCATAGACCTGCCACTCTCGTTAACCACGTCAACAAGAAGTTCGTGTGCTTTAGGCGAAAGCTTTATCACGCCCTGACTGTTTGGCTTTGCTTTCTTTGCCCAGATATGAATTTTCTTATCTGACACTCAGATGCACCCCTCTTTCTTCCAGATGTGCAAACTCAAGCTCTCCGCTTTTCAGCGCTTCCCTGATCTTGCTGTTATCAGGTTCGAGCTTACAGAATTCCGCTGGCACATCACCAGTGATCTTCAGGGGCTGCAGACCGCCGTTCTTCGCAACAGACAGCCGGAAGTGCTCCGTCTCGATCTTCGGCTTTCCAACCGCCTGCAAGGTCTGCAGAATGGTTTCTTTCATTCTCTTTGCGGGATTCCTGCAGGCGTCACGTCTTGCCGTGAGCCGTGCAATTTCTTTGTCGAGTCCATCGGCATCCGCTTCAAGCTGGACCATGACGTGCATATATGCCTCTATCTTGTCTTCCAGTTCGCCTTCAAGGCCTTCAAGAGTATCCTTGATAATCTGGTCATCGTAAGTGTTCTCAGGATCTGAGATGAAATCATAGAAGTATCTCAGGTCGTCCCTGATCTCATAAATCGTTGCCATTCTCTACCTCCGTGCAATCTTCACAAAAGTCTCCGTCTTCGCCTGCAGTGCAGTGAAGACATCTTCTTTCCTGCTCCGCATCTCTCACTGGCTCGTCCGTCCACATCATTATTTCTTCACCTCACAAACGAAAGACACCATGAAATTAGTGTTCCGGCTGTCCTCTGTCGCGGACTCTGCGATCTTTCCAACCAGTTCGATCGCATCGTCCCTGTTACTGACAGGCAGGTAAAACTGCGCCCCTTTTATTGTTATAACGACCGTGTACTCGTCACGCATTTTTACACCGCCTTTCCTTCGAGGATGTCACACAAATACTTGAGTTTTGCATAGACAGCCCTTTCCGATGTGGTCGGGCTTTGCGTGCGGCTGTTGAGTTCCAGTTTGCGGACTTCCGCATATAAAGCTGCTTCAAGTCTGTAATAGTTGATTTTGTCTGGCATTGACTAAATCCCTCCTTCTGTGTATAATGAGGGCATAAAAGGATTTGTCCGATCCCTTTTTACCCTTTGCCCTGTACGCTCTGCCAAGCTATCAGGGCATTATTTTGTTGCAATCCATGTCTTCCACACGGCTTCTCTGTTCTTCGCTTTTCTGGCAAGAATCTCTTTTGACTCCTTCACTTTCTGGAGGCCTGCATCGTTCAACACGGCGTTTACATCCATCAAAAGGTAACCAACGGCACTCACCAGTACGGAGATACCAACACCTGCAAGAGCAATCTGCCATCCACCTTCTGGGCTGTCGAGCCCCATGCCAAAGATGCAGATTCCTAAGAATCCTGCCGTAAAAATCGAAAGTCCTACCTTATTTCTCATTGTTTCCCCTCTTCTCTAAGCTGTACCCTATTGACTCCAGAAACCTGCGGAGTCTTTCAATGTTTAGTTCCCCCGTGAAAGTAATTTGTGGCGGATCTCGCTTCATTTACCTGCCCTCACCTCCCGTACTCAAGATTGCCGTCCAGGTCTTCATATTCATTCCACCAGTCGGCATGGTTATTCGGGTTGCCAAAGCAGACCTCATACCCCGTCGCGTGGCAGAGAGTAAAGCCTCCGTCAAACGATCTGTCGAATGGCATATGGTCGAGCCTCCTTCTTAATTCCACTTCGGGTTTCGGATTCTTCGTCCTTCCAAACCGGTCATACCTGACGGCATCATAGGTCGAATGACCAGGGTGGAAGGTGTAGCCGTTGACAAACTCAAGAGTGACATCCGGGTAGAACCCGGTTTCATTCCTTCTGATGATCGCCCAGGTGCGCTTAACCGCTCCCCAGCTTTTCTGGAAACGCCTGCTGGATTCCTTGACGATCTTCTCAGTGGCCTTCTTAGTTGTTAAAAACTTCTTCTTTGTTTTCATGGGGTATACCTCGCTGTCATTCCTGATTGCTAAGCTCTTTCGCTTTCTGAGCAACATAAAGGTCTTCAATGAGTCTGAGAATGTCATCGCCCGTAGGCTCTGGAGAACATCCCGTTAAGTTCATATCTTCATCAAAATCCATGCCAAACTGAGGACTTTCGTTTACTTTCTTTCGCTGGTAGAGTCTCTCGAGAATCTTTACCGCATTCATGTCTGCTTCTGCGTCTTTAATAAAATTCTGCTGGAGCTTGTCCTTGATGATTTTCTGAAATCTTCCCGATTGAAAAAGTGAATAGTTAATATACATTCCATTTCCTCTTTCAATCGAGTAATAATCTTCCTGATTCATCACGCACCACATAACAGTTTTTACATACCGTTCTTCAAGTTCTTCTCTGCTCATTTCTGATAAGTCAATGCCGTCCTGTATCTCCGGCAGAACATCGTCAGTTGAGATGATCGCATTGTTTTTGTACTTCTCGTTTCTGATAAGCGTTCTGATAAAAGACGAAACACTTCCTTCTTTCATTCTTACCTCCTGATTATTGCCAAAATCTCTGACAGCATTGCTATGCTTCTTTCCATGGAACTGCAAAGCACATTTAAGCTTGTTTTATCAGTTGCTTTCACCATCGAATTAATGTCGTTGATTTTTGATGTGAACGTGATCGCATCGACAGCATCGCCGACTTTCAACAACTTCCTGTAAAGGTCTTTGCCGACGGTTTCGGTATCTTCTTTGTTCTGTCTGATATCCTGTATACTAACGGTCTTGTTGGTCTTGAATTCTTCTTGTCGTTCTCTTGCTTCTTTTACTCCCTGCTTTTGCTCCGCTTGTTTTGATTTTGTTGGGATAATGATTCTGTTCAGAACATCCTGCTGGCTTACTACATCGTTTCGCTTTCGTGCGTCTTCTTTTGCCTTCTGGACTGCTTCTGGATGATTGGCAAGTCTTTGATATCGTTCGGCTTGCTTCTGAGATATTCCCATTTCCGATAAAGTTTCGGATTTTGGTTTTTCAAAATCGACAACATTGTCGTTTTTGCTTTTAAAGTCTTCACTTCGCCTATCTCCACCACTCGCTTTAGGAATATCCCGAATCAGTTTGCCGATTCTTGCTCTAACATCAATCAGGTTTTCGGCTTCCTCTTGCGCTCTCCGTAAAATCCTCTGCTCTTCTTCTGTTGCTTCCTCCCATGACTTCACGCTATGCAAAAGTTTTCTGTACGTTGGAAGTCTGGCGGACAGAAATTTATCCCATGTAGCAAGGTCAGCAATGTTATCTGGAAGCTGTTGGTTTACAGTTTCTAATTCGTTCATGTGGTCTCCTTAATTAAATCTTTGATATCAACATCAAGGACATCTGCAACTTTCATTGCATTTTCAAGTCTCGGACTTACGCCTTCAACCCATTTGCCGATTGCACCGTTTTCCAGTCCTGCTCTTCTTTCAACCTCTCTGATTGAAAGATTCTTTTTATCGGCATAGATTTTTACATTGTCGTAAATCAACAAAACACCTCCTTCCTTTTTGGATTACCAAACGTGTTATGTAACTTGACAACGTGTCGAATTTTTTCTATAATTCTTCTTACCACAGAGAAAAAATAGAAAATGTCCGCACGTCCGTGAAGTAGATTTTTTTCTACGTCAAGGCTTATTATACGTGCTCATTTTCTACTTGTCAACCATTAACGTAGAATATATTCAACTTTTTTTAATAGGGGGAATCATGAGCACATATGATAGAATTATGGAATTTTGCAAAGCAAAGGGGATTGCGGTCACGGCACTTGAAAAAGAATTAGGATTCAGCAGGGGATCTATCGGAAAAATGAAGGATGCAAAAAGAAGTCCTTCTATTGATAGATTGCAAAAGATTGCGGATTACTTTGACGTTCCATTGTCCGATTTGAGAAGTGAACCAAAAAAGAAAAACATAATCCGTGTCTATCATTCCCAGGAATCTATGGGAAACAAACGTAGAGGCAGTGAATGGACAAATATAGTCGATGTATTTGCAGGTGATGCCGGACTTCGTATAAATAAACGCATCCCTGTTTTAGGTCGAGTTGCCGCAGGCCTTCCAATGTCAGCACAAGAAGAAATATTAGACTGGGAGGAGATTACCGGAGATATGGCATTAGATGGTGATTATTTTGCACTACAGATTAAGGGTGACTCAATGGAGCCAAGAATGAAAGACGGCGATGTAGTGATAGTTCGCCAACAGGAAGATGCAGACGATGGGGATGTTGTAATAGCCTTGATTGATGGCAATGACGCTGTATGTAAACGCCTTAAAAAATACGAAGACGGCATTGCACTGGTTTCCACCAATCCGGCATATGAACCTATGTATTTTTCCAAGTCGGAAATTGATATGGAACCAGTCCGCATAATAGGAAGGGTAAAAGAACTGAGAGCAAAATATTGATAGGAGGTAAGCCATGAAAAAATTAATTGTTGCGTTATTATGTACAGTGATGTTTTCCGTCCATGTATATGCTGACTTTGATTATTCGATACTAAATGATCTTTCCAAAGAGGAATTGATTGAAGTACAAGCGAAGATTTCCGACATGATTGATTCTTTTGATTCTGAACAGGATCCTGTTGCAGATCAAACAGCATTAATTGAATTTGAGGATCGCGAACAATTTTTTAGCTCTCGTACAAATCGCAAAGCCGTACAGGAGGCAATAGATAACTGCGAAACAAAAAAACTTGTATCTTCTTTACTGAAATACAATGAAACACATAATGAAGACGCGATTGACGAAGTAATAGATGTCTTGAATATGTATGGCGACTACAAGAACATAGTATCAGATACGGATTATTTTACAGGAAATACAACTAATTTTTACGATGGATACAAAGAAATTGATGAAACACACTATTTTAGAATCTATTATTTTGGTGGAGAATTCATTGAATTCGGAAGAATGGGGGACAAGAGATACTATACAAGTTCGGCGGAACTAAAAATCATCGGACAAGACAGCAACTGGCACGGAATAAAAATATGGGATAAATATCATGATTTTAGTCATCTAAAGACAGAGGACGGAAAATATATTGAAAAAGCCAATGAACATTTGAGCAGTCCTGATATTGATTATTTATTAAATGATATGTCCGGGCAAGTTGTTATTCGTTTTTACGGACAAGACGGAACCTTTGATTATGAATGTACTGAAGAAGATAAAGAAGCATTGCAAAACATGGCAAAGTATTTTAAGACTAAGGATTCAGTAGGAAGTATAATGATTCGAACTGGAATAATAGACTGACAACCCAAAAAGCCGCCCTCTACACAACAGCAGTGCATGGGGCGGCACACAAAGAGGAAAAACAATGAAAAGAACAGCCATATATCTCAGAGTCAGCACAGATAAGCAGGCTCAGGAAGGCGACAGCATCCCTGCCCAGCGTGAAGCACTCAGGAAGTACGTGCAGGACCACAATTACATCCTTGTCGGCGAGTACCTGGATGACGGGATCAGTGGTACAAAAGAAGACCGTGCGGAGTTCCAGCGGATGATGGAAGACGTGAAGAAGGGACTCATAGACCTGATTCTGGTGACCAAGATGGATAGAATCCATAGGTCGTTACGGAATTTCCTCAACATGCAAGACACTCTCGACAAATTCCACTGCGACTGGCTGGCGATCTGGGAGCCGATGTATGACAGCTCAACGCCACAGGGCAGAATGATCATCAATACCATGATGAATCTCGCCCAGTTCGAAGCGGAGCAGACAGGCCAGCGGATCAGGCAGGTATTCCAGTACAAGAAGGAAAAGGGTGAGGTGCTGTCAGGCAGAGTACCACGCGGATTGAAAATCGAAAACAAGCACCTTGTAGCAGATGAAAATTTCGAGAACGCAAAGAAAGTATTTGAGTACTATCAAGAGCATGGGAATCTGAGAAAAACCGTAGACTATGCAATCTCGATCGGTGTGATGCTCGGAAGTTCCGGAGTTAAGAAGATGCTGAAGAACGAAAGATATAAGTCCTTTGTCGGAGCGGATCTTTTTAACGATGTACAAATGCTGTTCTCGAAAAACATCAAATACAACACGTATCGGACTTATATCTTTACAGGGCTTATCGTGTGCGCCGAATGCGGAGGAAAACTTGGAGGGCACACAAGGAGCCATGAACTGCAATATTACAGGTGTTTAAGGCATTTTAACAAAGGTAATGCAGTGTCGCCTTGTGGAAATTCGAAAACAATTGGAGAAAATGTAATAGAGCGTTACTTGTTAGACCATGTAAAAGAAATGCTTACAGAATATCTTTTCCAGAAGCAACAGGACAAACCAAAGGACAACAGCAAGAGGATAGCAGTCCTTCAGAAGAAGATAAACAAGCTGAAAGATCTGTATCTGAACGACCTTATCAACCTGGAAGAGTATAAAAAAGATAAACAAAATTATGAAAAAGAGATTGCATCATTACAGACACCAGTACAGCGCGATTTTTCAGCCCATGAAGCGGTTTTAAGGGTGAATCTGGAAGAACTATACCCTACGCTCACACAAGAGCAAAAACGGGCATTCTGGCGGTCGATTATCAGCAAGATTACGTTTTCAAAAGACAGGAAGATAGAGGTCTTTTTTTTATAATGAAAAGTGGTACTAACTGCCCGTAGCCTGTAGGTTGATGTCAGTTAGTACCACAAAATAGAGCCGGTTTTGATTCCGGCTTTCTGTGTGTTATTTGGTTGTTTTCTTAACCAGCATCTCAATCACTTCCGATTTTGAAATCTGATTCTCAGCAGCCAGCCGTGTGATCTGTTCGATCACGGATTCCGACAAGCTGAAGCTTACTGTTTTTCTTTCGTTCGATTCCTCGATTTCTCCAAAGATCTTCTCATAATCATCACCCGACAGGTGGCTTTCCGCCCACGCCTTTGCCTCGTCAACCGAAAGAGGCATGATTCTGCTCCCTGCACGCCAGTTGTTCACGCCGGATTCTTTGGCGTATTGCGTTCTGGCGTTCCCTTCGCCATAAAGGAAAAACTCCCCCGTGTTCTTTCGGTAAAGCGTTTCCTGCCACCAATCAAGATCAGACGGTAAGCACTTCGCCTCTGCGTATCCGAGTTCTTTTGCAGTATCTGTGTCGTATCTCTTGCCACCTATTACTTTTTTCATTTGACTTTCTCCTTTTCCTTGTGTTATCTTAATTATAGTCACTGGGAAACCAGTGTGGATTGAAATATGAACGTTTTTGTTTACCAGACTCGGGGAGGCTTTAACAGGCCTCCTCGGTCTGTTTTTTATGCGATTTCCGCAAGGACTCTTTCGAGTTCTTCCTGCATGTATTTGTGATTGCTGTGTGCAGTGAAATCTGCAAGGTCGATGTAGTTCTTGCTTGCCTTAATTCTTCCGCCTTCGCAGTTGCTGAGTTTGTCATCATGGAGCCAGCATTCCTTGATGCTTCCGGTGGTGTAGTAAGCAAATCTTACGCCAAGCACCGCCGGATTGGCATACATTCTGTCCATGTTTCCTTTCGTCCATCTCTTGAAGCCTTTGGCCTCAAGCACTTTAATCTTCTCTTCTTTTGTCATTTCCTTGTTTTCTCCATTTCTTACTTCTGCCCAAGCCATCCGGAGGCACATGCTGAAGATGTAACGAGCGTCTTCTGCCTTAATCGCCCACGCTCTTTTCATGATTCTGCTCATGTTATACTTCATTTTGTTTTCCTCCTTTTTGGCTATCTCCCTTTGATGGTTATAATATAGCATACATTTATATAAATGTCAATAATAAAATACAAATAAATATACGTGTTGTATTGGGCACAAAAAAAAGGAACCGACTTTTAACCGGCTCCAGATTTATCAAGCTGCCATTGCTTCGATCTCGATCGCCTCGACCTCATCCCAGTCCATACCGAACTGATCAACAAGATATTCGGCTTTCTCATCTGCATAGGCGGAAGCTTCCAGCGTGTGCTCCTTGCAGAAGAACCATACAGCCTTTTTGTAGGCTTCGATTGCAGTTCTTTTTAAGAAGCTGTCAACGTCTGCCTTGCTGGTGAAGATTGTGCCGTCAATTTCGATTCCCTTATATGTCATGGTAAGTACCTCCTGTATGGTAAGATTTGAGTTTTTGTTTTTTGGTTTCCGTTGGCGTTGCCCCTGAAGTCTTTAGTCGCTTCAGGTCGCTGTTGTCGAACTCTACGCCCCGACAACCGGGCGGTGAATCTTTATTTTGTTTTCCCTCTCTTGATGATATAAGTATAGCACTATTATATATTTGCGTCAATATACAATATAACAAATATTGGCGTAAATATAATGGCACAATTTGTCTATTTTGTATATTGACGCATATAGATAAATGTGTTATTATATACTTGTAACAAGGGAACGGCAGGAAAGGAGCCTAAACAATGAACGATGAAGAAATGGGAATGACAAATCAACAGTACAAAGGAATTATCCAAATGATTATAACGATGCTTAAGGATAACATTCCAAAGGAAAAAATCGTTGAATATCTTGAAGAACTGATAAAAACTATTAAATAAAAAACAGGCACCCCGGGGCGGATACCACAACATTCCTGCTGACCGCCCCCGGGCTTATAAAAAATATAGCAGGATAGAAAGGAACTGTCAAGATGAACAAAAGAGGATACACGCAAGCACAGAACAAAGCAACTCAGAAATACATGAAAGAGAACTATGAAAGAATCTATATCTCTATCCCCAAAGGTCATAAAGATAATTGGAAAGCCGCCGCTGACGCTGCAGGTGAAAGTCTAACGGCTTACATTGTAAAAGCAGTTGAAGATAGAATAAAAAAAGAGGCCGGGCACTAAACCCGACCTAAATTTATTTTATACACCAAGAATCTTTTTCCACGTCGCAGGACCGCAAATTCCATCAGCGGTCAGGTTGACATGCCTCTGATAACTCTTTAACGCATGGATCGTATTCGCTCCAGCGTCTCCATCAATGGTCAAGACCTTTCCATTCGCTCCGTAATATCCAAGACCTTTAAGCAGCGTCTGGAGTAATCTTGCGGAAGCGCCTTTGGTTCCGTTCTGCACAGTACTTGTAGTAAACATATATGCCCCCTCTGCCGGTTCAGGCTCCGGCTCGATTGTGATTTCATCCACCAGTTCTTCATCCACTGACTCATACCGAAGCACGCAATCCCAAGGATAATTCCTGTAGGTTCTCTTCAGAATCTCTCTTCCTGTCTGATCTCCAGGTGTTCCGTATTTAGCCGTGCCTTTTTCATTGATGGACGCTTCTACTTCATATCCCGCTCCGCAGTACATGGCCACATGGTGGATATGGTTGAGGAGAACATCCCCTCTCTGGAGGCCAGCACCGGTTGAAAGATTTACCTTCACAGTCACATCTTTAAACCCGTATCTTGTAAATGCGGCATACATGTTCCCTGTGTATGTGGCTCCGCCTTTTGACTTGACCGGCACTCCTGCTTGCTCCCAGGCCATGATCACTGCGGAGCTGCAGTCATAGTCTCCTCTTTCTCCCCAGCGAAATATCTGATCATATCCGTGCGTATTGTCGGAAGCAAGTGCCTCCATCCATCTGATAGCTTTTTCAGCAGTTGTCACTTCATCATCTCCCTTCCTAAAGTATCCAAAGGCATCACAGTTGCCCTCTACTCCATCGGGAAAACAGTAGAAGGTATAGCTGTCGGATTCCGAGCCATAAATATTCTGAATCTTTGTTACGTCCTTTATGTACTGACTTCTGTCGAGCCTGTCGATTGGCACACCATTGTTGGTAGCCTTCCGTATGTCTGTGAGGACATCGTACTCGACCACGTACTCTGGCAAGGTTCTGTTGCCCCTGCAGACCACATCACGCACCCAGTCGATCATGGCATCAGTAACAAGATTCCTGTAAGTGAGCATCCCATCAACGACATTCTGGGCAGAGCCATACCATCCAGAATGAATCACTGTCTGATACGGAGTTTTGCACTTCTCCGACCAAAAAGCGTCATGGTAGTTACACATCTGACTTGCGCAAGCTTTTATGCCTGCTTCCGACCGTCCTTGTTCCCGATAGCAGATTGCGGTCAGGTCTTCAAGCTCTATGTCTGTGAGAGAGTAAGTTTTAGGCATTGTAATCATCACCCTGATCCTTTTTGTACTGCAGGTTGGAGATACCGAGCAGAGCACCCAAGAAAGTATCTACCGCTGTGATCGTGTAGACAATCTGCTCCGCATAAGGCCATCCCCATGTCGATGCTAAAGCACCATAGAGTGTGGCAAGTGCCGGAAGTGCGATGAGTGCAATCCATTTCAGGATGTCATAAGTCTGATTATTAAACTTCATGGTCATCATCTCCTTTACAGAAAATCATGTTTTTCCAGACGTTCACGGTATCCGCTTTGGATATACTGAACGGTCGCTTCTGTCTGGTTGTTCTTAAATTTCGGATGAGCACTGCAATAGTTTTCATAGTTGGTAATATCGGACATGCACTGATCCCAAGAGTCTTTGCTGTGGCGTGTTCCTTCCTGCATACTGTCCGCAAACGTCAGGATTCTGACTCTTGAGTTTACAGCGTCACGTTCGTCACCTTTATCATCGACCTCGTTTATCATTTCCTTTAACTGATTGATTGCTTCCAGAATCTCAGCCATCTTACCTTTCTTTTCGTCATGTCTGCGAATTAAAAACTCAATCAGACCTATCAGACCGCCACCGAGCAAGCCACCGATAAGGGTCTGGAGAAAATTAAAGTCCATCTCTTTTATCCTCCTACATAGGCTGATCAATAAGACAGCCGCGTGTATCTATGTTGGTCATGCAATATATTTACTATATGACGCTTTAAGTTAATTTCCTACCGCATTCTGGACAATACTTTGGGTAGTATGGCTCTGTATCGTCATCTCCACCACCAAGGATTATAAGTTTGCCAGAGGCGTCAACGCCTATACTCAAAGAGCTATATGCCCCCGTAGCCACAGTTTCTTTATTACTCCACGTTTCATAATAGCCAGCTGAATCAAAGACTGGCTTTCGGTTGCAGTATTTACACATTTTCAATTTTTCTCCTTAGCTAACCATACGACCCCTTTTAATTAGAGTAGACCCCCATCTCATCTGCTCTGCGTATGCCGCCTTTTCTCTGCCGGGTTGATCGATACTCCGGCAGCTATCGGTGCTTTTCAGCGTGGACATACTCCACATTTTCATGTATATTTTCTTCAAGCCACTCGGAAACCTGCTCGGCTATTTCTTCTTTGCTTGCAGTTCCGTTCATATTTTTGCTTCACGTGTAAGTGATTTAAAGTGTCCTTTAAGCTAATTGATATGTATATCCATTTGATTTGATCTGTGCTGCGAGTAATTTCCCTATTGCTTCATAGCCGTAATCATTAAAGTGTACTTCATCATAAAGCAATGTAGGCGGCATAAGACCGTTATCCATTGCTGCTTCATCTGCCTCAGTTGGTGTCAATCTGAGTAAGGCAAATGCATTATTGATTATTTGAACTCTTGTATTAAAAAACCTGATGCCGTATTTTTCACTTGCTTTAAGTTCGTTTTCCACTGTTGTATCTGTCCCCAGTCTTGTCATACCCATGACGATATACTGATTGTGCGGTATTTTAGCAATCATTGCGTCTACTACATCAAAATTCATACCGCCACCATTTGTACCCATCCATATAATGTATATATCAGCTGTATATTTGCTGTTTTTTGTAATGATTGGCTTATAAATATTTGATGGAGTGTAACTATTTGGCAATGTGTATACATTTGCATCAGATTGCGAGATGGTATATTCATTTCCATCGATCAAAACTGTTTTGTTGTTCATGGCGTTTAGTCTGACCAAAACATCTGTGGTAAGATCGTCGTATTTGATTGCGAACGTTCTTGCGTTAGGAGGAACAAAACCAGCCAGCGCACCGGCTGTCCACGCAATTGGTTTTGAAGAACTGCCGCCAAAACCAAACGCTATACAGTTTTTTGCATTAAGTGCATCGGCGCATTGATTAATGTATCTATGTGCCTGACTTGTTGCCCCCGTTCCTGCTGTGAGAGAATCGCCATATGCAATTAAGGCATAATCATTTTCTTTGTCTACCCTTGGTAATTCTATTTCGGGGTTAAGCGCTACTGATGCATCGTAATACGGTTCGAATGTATCTGCCGTTTTAGCACCCTTGAATATTCCATATATTCTGTCAGTGTTTTCAAAATGCGCTCTTGATAATCCCACACGAATATACGCAACATTTGCAATTGTAATCGTATATGGATTTGTAAACGATGATGCGCCTATGCCTGATATATATGCTTTGTTCTGATCGTAAAAAGCAATATTGTTTGCATTGCCTACACTCGGAGTTACAGATGAAACTGCGCCAGTTGATATTGTTTTGAGATACTCATAAATCGTTTCACCGTTTAAAAATGGGATAAAATCAGTAACAATATAGTCTGTACTGTCAGTATTAACAATCCCCGTTGTATAGTTTAGCTGTCCTACTGTAGTTGTATTGGGATTCCACAAATTACTGCTGTTACCTGTTGTTTCAAAATATTCGTCTAATCTGTCATTTATTGGGATTAAGCTGACATCTGTAATATATCCTTCGTCATTAACAAACGCCGATATATTATCAGGTATCTGTGGAATATCAATATTGGGATTTAAAGAAGCATGAGTATTATAATACGGTTCAAAAGTTGCGGCCGTCTGTTCGGTCTTGAATATTCCATATATTCTGTCAGTGTTTTCAAAATGCGCTCGCGTCAGAGACACACGAATATACGCAACATTTGTTATCGTGATTGTATACGGAATACTCAATGATGATGCTGTTATTCCAGATATATAATTATGATTTGCATCATAAAATACTATATTGTTTGCATTGCCTACACTCGGAGTTAGTATTGTAACCGTTCCTGTTGATATAGTTTTGAGATATTCATAAATCGTTTCTCCATTTGCGAATGGAATAAAATCAGTAGTGACATACTGAGTTGATTCAGTATTTACAACTCCAGTTGTAGTATTAAGTAATCCAATTACAGTTGTATCGGGATTCCACAGATTGCTACTGCCACTAATGTCGACTATATTATCTATATCTGCCTTTAAATCAGTTATCTCATCGCCAACAGCTTTCGCATCGGCAGCAGCACCAGAAACGCTAAGAGTACCGTCCACCGTGGGTATCGATGGCTTGTTGTCAAGTTCCGTATAGTCATATTTCTCGACAGTTGCTCCACCGTCAAAAGAAAATCCTTTAACACTCATACTCTAATCACCATCCTTTCTTATGAATAGACAATAACTCCGTTAACGAGTGAAGGTACACCGACATCGCCCTTATCGCCCTTCCGCCCATCCTCCACTGTTCCGATAGCTACACCGTCAGCATAGATTGTAGTGGTGCTTCCAGACTTCTGTGCGGTGATAACAGGTGAATCACCCTTGTCACCCTTGTCGCCTTGAATGCCCTGTATGCCTTGCGCTCCGGTCTCGCCCTTGTCACCCTTCTCGCCCTGTTCGCCTTTTTCACCTTGCACACCCTGCGGAATGCCAAGTGTCAGGACTCCATCTGCATAACTTACGGTTGCGTCAGACTCAGGAGGCAGAGTCTCTGCGGTTGCCGTCATGCTTTCCCATGCTTCCCGTGCCGATTCTGCACGCTCTACGCCTGTATTTAGCGCCGCAATAGTTTGCGTGATGACATCCTGCTGTACGGGCGTGGGTTCGGTTTCTTCGACTTTCGGACGTTTATTGACGGGGATTGTGACCTTGTACTCTGTTTCTCCGTCATCCTCACCAGCATGTAAGAAGACCCATGCATATACAGGCTCTCCCGTCAACAGGTATTCATCCGGGATCAGTACTCCGTTCTGGTTTCCAATTACGGTTTTTGCAGTGCCTTTTTGGTCATTATTGGAAAAATGCACCTCGTATGCCATCGGCAATTCAACACCTTCGAACTTCAGGATCTGGCCGTAGTCGTACTTCCAGATAGGCTTGGTCCGTGACGGAAATCTCGGATCTAACTCGACAGTTACTATATTATACTCCATACCCACTCCCCCCCCCTTACGACCACACAACGATACCGTTAGCATCGAGCGTAGGCACGGCTTTGTTAATTAAGGTCTTTAAATCAGCAATCTCATCCCCAACGACTTTCGCATCAGCAGCTTTATCCGGGACAGTGAGCGTTTTATCAGTGCTTACTGCAACGGCATTATACACACCTCCGTCAGTCCATGCAGAAACATTATAGTAATACCAATGTCCTGCCGTGTATCCTGTTTCGCTCCCGGTATACACATATATTTTTTCCTCATCTTCCATCTGGCTTACCGTGGATGCCGTCAGCGGCGTCCCTATAAGTGCCTTGTAGCGTTCCAAAAACTCATTGCTGAACTGCTCTATGATCGCTTTTGCCAGATCGCCATACCTCATCTGCTTGTTTTTGCCTGTCTCGCTGTCGTAGATTAACACGGTGTCATCGTCTGCGGGCAGTAATTTGCTCGCATAGCTGTTATAAATTGCCATCCGCAAGCCTCCTTTCTAACTCTTCAATCCTTGCGAACAGTTTCTGTATCATGTGGACGTTGAGCGTTATCAGTTCGCCATATCTTAGGGCGTATTTCTTCGTTCCGTCTTCCGTGGCATCGGAGCATATCAAACCACACTCTTCAGTTGTGATTCCGTACTTACTAAAAACACTTTCGACATCCTGCGCAATCAACCCGAAATGCCGTCTGTCGTGCCCTTCCATTGTCCACTTGTACGTTATCGGCTCGAGTTCCATGTACGCCTTTTCGTGTGCCTCCGTAAAAGGTGCGATGTCCTTTTTGCATGACCTATCTGACGTGTGTATGGTCGTATTGGTCGCATAAAAGGTATTAAACGGTGTCGACGTAGATCCCATATACACACGGCTTCCCGTGTCCTTAGAGCCTCCCCACCTCGGTATGACGGACACGCCACCATGCTCTATCTGGATGCCGGATTTGCCGGAGTTTTCGAGCACGCCTGTGGGATATCCGTAGTCGCTTATGGAAGTCATGAATCCAGCAGTTCCGTAGAAAACACCCTTCGCAGTGATATGTGCCGTGTCCGTCCAAGAGCCATTGAGTGTCTTCGATACCTGGAACGCCCACGAATCCTCGCTTGACGGAATCCGCAGGATGGTACACCAGTTATCGTTTATGCCTTCGTGGTGTGACCCTGCGAAAGTGTACGCATTATGCGACGACACGCCCGGGTCCAACAGTCCCCATCTGCCGATGTAAGCATTGTTCGCCCTCAGCAGACCGTCTTTTGTGACGGTAAACTCTCCACCACCAAGATTGATTCCATCCGTGCCTACATAGACACCGGCAGAGGTCGATCGCATCGAGTTTGTGCCGTTGTAAATCTTGTTGGCGTCAATGGTAAAGCCGTTCGCTCCGCCAATCTTGCCGGTCTCGACCTCAAACCCTTCCGCCGTATACTTTGCTGCAACAGTGCTTGTTCCGGTCTTGTAAAAGCTCAGGCCAGTGCTGTCGAGCATCATTGCAGGGAGTGCCGTGTTCCCTATCTGATTGATCGTGTAGGAGTTACCATCGATTTTTGCGAGGACACTGGAGCCATCACGGAAGTATATACCATCGGATTTAATCTGCGTGTTGTACCCTGTGTCGGTACTTGCATCCATCTTGACCACAAGGCCGTCGTTCGCAGTGTACTTTAAGTAATTCGTTGCTGTTTTCGCCGCGTCGCCGATACTGTCCGCCACGCTGGTGCCGTTTATCTGCATCTCGGCAACATCCATGGTGATCTGGCCGGTTTCGGGATTGAAATAGATGTAATTGGTGTTGTTTCCTATGTGGGCCTCTCCCGTATCCATGTTGATGTAGTTGTATCCCTGTTTGTCTGCAATGATACCAAAAACACCCATCTCAGCATTGAGACCATTGGCTGTTGCTCCTGTTGTCCACACCCAGTCCCGACCGTCTTCTGTCCGCGTCTTGCTGATACAGAGTCCCTGCGTCCCGATGCCCAAAGCACCGTACATAGGGCTTTCTGCGTCGAGATTTTCGAACAGGATTGCCATTGTATCCATGTGCGTTGCAAGGTCGTACTGCGCGCGGAATACGGTATTTTGCCCGTTCAAAAAGCCCTGTACCTTTTCCGCCATCACAGTACCATCGTCCCGTATGACAGCATTTGCACGCTGTACGGCACTATTTACGGCACTTATGTAGTTGTATTTGTAGCTACCAAGCGTGACGTGCTTGACGGTCTTCTGCAGGCAATCCCACGTCATCGCTATCACTCTCGCGTCACTGGTGATATCCAGTTTTTTATGCCTGCAATGGACTGTATCACCCAACAGTACCTTTTCGAGTGATGCAAAATCGCGATAATAGAAGGTTTCGATCTCGTCGCTGTCCGTGTCCAGGATCGGCTCGTCGTCCGTATCTGTCAGGACTGCAACATCGGATCTGTGCCGTGCATTATCGCGGAGCATCGCCATGTTAATGTCCATCGTAATTGCCGGAGCATCGCATCCGTTGGCGAAGTCTGCCTCTGCCGCGCTCTGCAATGCAGCGTCAAGTTCCGCCTGATCGTTGCAGATGATCACGGTATCATCATCACCACTGCCCGAATCTTCCGCCATCTTGATCCAATCATAGGAGACTTCCTTCGTGTACACAATCGGATATGCTCCGATATTCGGAGAGTCTACATATTTCGTCTCTCCTGACAGCATCTTGCCATTGTAGGCTATCGGCACGATCCGAGTTACAACATCCGTCATGTCAACCGTGTAGCTTATGCCCTCTATGTTTTTCCCGTATCTTGCTTCGACTCCGTAATCTCCGCCGACACGCTTGTTGATGATGATCTTGTAGTTGTCATACAGGATCTCACCACCCCATCGCTGAAGGAAGGTTGGCTCATCGTTTCCGCAGATCGCATCGAGCACATTCCTTCTGACAAAGTACGCTGTTCTCTTCTTGTCGATGTCGGACCGTCCACTGTACGGAGTGTTGGCAAGCATAATATCAAGTGCTTCCTGCCCGTTTTTATTGGTCGGTCTGCAATCCATCAGGAAGGCGTCCTTTGCGGAATCGTAAAAAATCGGATAAGCAACCGCAGACACACCGCTCTCCGTCTTTGTATAGTTTGAGATCCTGTAAAGCTGTTCATTTTCCTGCCACGTCGGAACCTTCAGCACCGCGTTTTCCGTGATCAGCTTCCATCTGCCTTCTTCGTCAATCGGTACTTCAAGGTTGAGTACCCAAGTGCCGTTTAACTCCACCGACAGATCACACGAAAAACAGATCAGTACGGCATCACCATTGTTGGTAAAGTTTTCGTTACCGACCGCATAGATCTGCACCATCACAAACACCTCCATCTCGGGGTTATATATGCCTGTATGGTCGTGTTGGTGGTCGCAAAGCTGTTACTGCCCGGATACAGCCATAAGTCCTCATAATCGCCCCTTGCTGTGGTGTTTACCCATTCCCCATCACGGTTATAGGTAATCATCTTTTCAGTATCAATGTAGGTGATCCCATTGACCGTAACAGTAAAGGCATGGTCGTTGACCGTGAGTGTTGTAGTGCCTGTCCCCACAAGACGATAGAGTGGATGACAGACTTCATAAGGATTTTCTATGCTTGTTTCCTGCGTCACGTTTACCTCAGTGTCTCCATCTGCCCTGTACGTGTATCCGTCGCAGATAAAGGTGGCAGTGACTTCGCCGAGCATCCTTGTGCCCCTGTCCGACATAAGCGTCACGCTCTTGACTTTGTAGTAATGGTCATTGTCGTCGGAAAAAATCAGCTTGCCATCTCCTGTGGAGTACAGCCACTTCTTAACCTTCCGATACAATGCCATCCAATCACCGACCGTCGCTTTTTGCGCCGAATGGTCGGAAGAATTGAGTGAAAATGTAACATCGATGGAGATGTCGTAATACAGGCCATCATCTGCGTAATACGATCCGTCCATGCCCCTCAAGTCAGTGGTCTGCACCTTCGGCACGGGAGCCGGGATGGTCGGCCTGCCTTTTGCGTGACAGCCAACCTGCCTGTCTGTCTGCCCGTTGTATGTCACTGTTATCATGCTCCCACCCCTCTCATTATGCTTTTCTGCGCCTGCCCCATGCCTTCGATCGCTGTGCTGACAATATAGCCTTTAAACTCCCTGTTTCCGATCATGACGGTCACATTCGGCTGTTTCGGGTTTACAAGTGATTCTGCCAAACTTGACAGCGCCTTTAATCCACGATTGAGCGACTGCATCGCCCTTGCGTTTTCCGATGTCTCAGCCTTGACATTTGTAAGCTGATTAAGTCGTTCAGCGCCTACAATGTCGAGCCTGGATGTGATGCTCGCGTTCTTTGCCGCGTCTAATGTGGCCTTAGATGCCTTTGTCGCCGCATCCTCTATCAGTCTCTGATTCCGCTCAATGCCGAGTGCGAAACCTTCATCAACGAATTTACCGACCTTGATAAACTCTTTTGACGGAGATGCCACACCGATCCGCGCTTTTGCACTTGCCAGGGCCTGCGCCGCCACATTTGCCGCTGCAGCTGCAGCTTTGTAGGCGCTTGCGTTGATACCTGCGGCAAAACCATCAGAAACATATGTGCCAGCATAATAAAAGCTACTGTAATAGCCTCTTGCGGAGTTTGCCGCGTTAAGGGATGCGTTTCCTGCCGCATTTGTCGCATTTCCTGCGCTTCCACTGATTCCACTTGCAAAAGCGTTGATCGCCTCGGTACCTGCGCCGCTGAACATATACCGACGCTTATCAACTGCGCTTCCTGCATCTGTCGCCGCCGCTAATGCCTGCGCAGTCGAGATATGTTTGGTGGTACTTATGCCACTGCCGAAGGCGCTGATTGCCTCTTGCCCGGCACCGGTAAACATATAGCGTCTTTTGTCGATCGCATTGCCTGCGTCCGTAGCTGCCGCAAGTGCCTGTGCGGTAGATATGTGTTTGGTGGTGCTCATTCCGGCGCTAAAGGCCTGTATAGCCTCCTGCCCGGCACCCGTAAACATATATCTACGCTTGTCTATCGCTTCGCCTGCGCTTGTAGCTGCCGCAAGTGCCTGTGCGCTTGACACAACAGATCCTGTTTTGATCGCATTACCGTAGGCTTTTACCGCGCTTTCACCTGCGTTTTTAAACAGATATTCTTTTGCTTTGGCGGCCTCTCCTGCTTTGGTCGCAGCGTCTCCGGCCTGTGTGGTCGCAAGGTTGGCATTGTTTTTGATAGCATTTGCGTATGCTTCTACTGCAGCCTTGCCTGGATCCTTGAATTTTGTTTCGCTTGAAGTTTTGGCCTGCTTTGATGCCTCTTCGATGATTTTCTTTACTCGGTCGGTGACAGTATCCTTTTTCATGTTCATGCCGCCCGACAGAGCAAGCATGGCAATCTGACCAACAGATTTAAACATGTCAGACGCTGTGGTTGCCGACTCAATACCTGCATCAACGACAGCTTTTGACGCCTCTGTGACAGCGTTTTGTTCAGAACTAATACCTTCTGCTGCAGATTTACCGCCTGCCGCGCCTGCCGCTTCATAGTCGCCTGCGGAGCTTTTCGCCGTAATCACACCGGAATTAATCAAGTCCTGTACTGTCTTGTCATACTCCGCTTCCGTGCCGATAAAGCCTGCCGCTACAGCTGCTGCGTAATCCTTGCCAGTCTGTGAGTAGCTGACAAGTACCACCGCCTCTGCTTCGATCGCAAGACCCTTGTTCCACTCGTCGGCAACCTGAGCAAACTTTTCGTCGCCGCTATGCGCCGCGTCTACCAGAGCCTGCACGGCCTCCATGGTCTTGTCCGGACCCTCAGCCAACAGATGGTCATACAAACTCTGTGGCAACCCATCGCCTGCCATCGCGCCGAGTTCCTTCATATTCTCGACCCACGTCTGCAGGCTTGTTGTTTTTTCCTGCAGGTGAGTGACCATGTTGTCGATTGCCCTTGTTCCTTCTTCGCCGGAAGTATCAAGATTCTCGACATATCCTTTCAGCGCATCGGTTACGGAGGACAGTAAGCTGTCATAATCACTTTTGAGTTGCTCGATTCCGTCAATCTGCTCCTGGCACCAATCCGCAAACTCCGAAGCACTCATGCCCATGGTTTCCATCATCTCGAGCAGTTCGTCGGTGGTCAGGTGCGCCATTTCCTGAAACGCTTTTGCAGATTCGGCCTGTGCCTGTGTGAGGCCTTCGGTCGTTTCTGTCGTCTCGAGTTCTGCCATCTCAAGCGCATCAAGCGCGTCGGCGAGCAGTTGCTTCTGGTCTACGGCCTGAGCGGTGGTTGCCGTGTTCTCCGCCTGCGCTTCGGTGTTACCTTCGATCACTACAGTGTCGCCTTCGACGGTATAGCCCATTTCTTCCATCACTGCGGAATATTCCGTGTATGTTTCGTGGGCTATTTTGGCGTTTTTCGAAGCTTCATCTACTGCGTCGTTCGCATCGTCGAGAGTTTTCTTTGCAGTGCCTGCGCTGACAGACAAATCTATATATTCACTGCCATATTGTGCTTGTAGTTCCGTGCCGCTTTCTACCGCTGAGTTATAGTCTGCCTGCGCGGCTTTTTGTGCGCTCTTTGCTCTTGCTTCCTCAAACTCAGCATCTGCTATTGCTTTCCATATAGCCTTCAGTGATTCCGAGTAGGCCTCCGCCTTGATTGCTTTTTCGGCATTCGTAATGTACTCAGCAAGCTGTTCATTAGTCAGCCTCAGCTCTCCAGTGTTCTCATCCCAAGCATCCGCAAGTTCCGGCACGGTATCTTTTAGTTGATTGACAACATTGGTGATCCTCGACTTAGTAAACTCATCGGTTACAATGACGACACCCTCCTGAGCGTCTTTCATATACCCGAGTGCTTCGGTAGTCGACGTGATGCCCTCAACGTTTTCGCCAATTTTGCCAACTGCTTCTGTGGCATCTTCAGCGCCTGTCTTGACCTTTTCTTCGGCTTCGGCAATGTCATCCGTTGCGGTCGGAATCTTGCCTTTTATGGTCACTGCCTTGACAAGACCGGGCTTTTTGATAGCTTCTTCGGCTTCTCCTGCCGCCTGCGCCGCCTCAGTCATATCGGACACGATCGCCGCAGTACCCTCTTTGATGGTCGTGTCTGTCAGTTCGGCGTCGCTTACGTTGGATACGGCTGTTATAGCTTCACCTGCTTTTGCCGTAATCGTCCCGAGTGGTGTAGTGATGCTTTCTTCGTTCAGCTTACTC
>AUXO017728637.1_pt1 | contig 26409 bp, 22 predicted proteins | sample 768731 | NCBI WGS metagenome assembly AUXO01 (sample SAMN02715735, study PRJNA202380) | gut metagenome | biome: sheep rumen | host: Ovis aries | place: New Zealand: Palmerston North
ATAACTACAATTAGTGAAATATCAAAAGCTGTTGAAGAAGCTGCTGATATTATAGAAATTTTACCAAGGTTTAAATATGCTCCTAATGATGCACCAGATTTTATAATTTGGTGCTATATTAATTTCTGTCGCAAATTGAAAGGTTTACCAGAAGTAGCTTATGAGGAAGTTTATAAGTTTTATGACAGAAAGAAGGAAGAATATATCGCACAGTATGGCGACCCATATAATATTTTTACAGATGATACTTCTGAAAAAAACCGAGAAGCTGTAAAGAAGTTTATTCAATTGCCAAAAGATTACAATATAGGAAGTGATGCCGATGGCGAATGATAGAATTAAAGCTCTTGTTGATGATACTCCTTTTGGCAAGAGAATTGAGAATTATTATGATTTAATAAGCTTCTTTCGTTTCTATCCTGATTTAATGTTGGATATGCTTAAACCCCCAAAAGGGGGTATCAATCTTCATCTTGACCAAAGAATTTTTCTCAGATGCGATTTGAGATTTTTTAGTATGTATGGAGATTTCTCAAGAGGCTACGCAAAAACATATGACGAGGTATTGGATTGCATATGTGCTGCAATGCTATATCCCAACATAACTGTTGCTATTTCAGCACAAACAAAAGAAAATGCTGCTGACCTTTTGGCTGCTAAATGGAATGAAATAACAAAACATTATCCGCTTTTATTAAACGAAGTAGAGGATAAGCCCAAGTTTTCAAAAGGATATGCTTTTATTAAGTTCAAAAATGGTTCTGAAATTGATGCTATTGCAAATGCTCAAAGTACAAAAGGACAAAGACGTACACGTTTAAAAATAGAAGAAGCAGCATTACTTAATAATACCTTGTTCGAGGATGCACTTGCCCCCGTTGTTGAAGTCCCTCGCTTAACCGTTGGCAAACTTGGAATACCTGACCCTTGTGAGCTTAATCAACAAATTCATTTCTTCACAACTGCTGGATTTAAAGGTAGTGACGAATATCTTAGACTATTAAGTATGGTTGACGAAATGGAACAACTCAAAGGAAAGATTGTTCTTGGTTCTAATTGGATGTTGCCTTGCTGGTATGGTCGTGGTTCAAGTAAGAGTCAGATACTCAATAAGAAAAAAAATATGTCACTGGTAGCTTTTGCACAAAACTATGAACAAGAATGGGTTGGAGCTTCTGAGGGTGCATTGGTAAATATTAATAAACTGCTTAATTGTAGAGTTTTATCAAAACAAACAAAGATAACAGAAAATGACGAAATCTTCATGGGGGTTGACGTTGCACGAAGTCAGAAAACTTCTAATAACCAATCTTCAATTGTAGTTGGTAAAATCATACGCAATGCTGATGCTTCAAGGATTGTTGCGGTTGAAATCATTGATATTATAAATGTTCCTAATATATATAATTTCACTAAACAGTCCATAAGGGTAAAGCAAGTGCAAAAGCAGTATCATGCGAAGATGGTTATTTGCGATGGTAATGGTTTGGGTGCTGGACTTATAGATGCGTTGTTAACAGAAACTATTGACCCAATTACAGGAGAAAGTTTAGGTTGCTGGGACACAATTAATGATGACAATGAACCAGAGATTCCAAATTCGCCCAAAATCCTATACAACCTCAAGGCACAATCATGTCAGAATGAAATAGTTACTACATTTATTGATTATGTTGAAAGTGGTAAATTAAAATTATTAGAAAGAAAAATAGAGACAGATTTTACCGAAAGTGAGTGGGCGGATTCCGAAAATTTAATAAGACCATATATTGAAACTGATGCGTTTATTGAAGAAGCTGCCAACTTAAAAATGAAGCATTTGTCTAATGGTGGAATAACAATTGAAAGAGTTGCAAGAAAAGTAGATAAGGATAGAGTCTCGGCATTAATATATATGCTTTGGTATGTTGAAAAATTTGCTAAAGATATGTCTATAGATGAAGAATATGAAACTCAGGTATTTGTGAACTAAAAAGAAAGGAGGTATAAATGGCTAAAGTACATAAAATAACCAGACGAAAAGATACAACTAACTATGAAGTAAATAGTTACTGGTGGCATAGTGATGTAACTACAAAAACGTGGTTTGATATTTTGAGTGACTATCGAACTGAAGATATAGTTAGTATGATTCAAAATCCTATGAACGACTATAATAACAAGGAGCTTAGAATTATTTCACGAAGATTGTATTCAAGCGATGGTATTTTAAGGAACACTCTCGATTATATGAAAGCCCTTCCCTCCTTGGATTATGTTATAACCAATTATATTACAGATAAATCTTCTAAAATACAGAAAGAAATAATGAATTATACTATGCGCAAAATAAAGCATAAGCAATTAATTAGAGACATTATTTTAAAAGGTTGTATTGATGGAATTGCTTTTTATTATTTAGATACTGGTAAAACAAAACCTTCTAACAAAAAATATATGAGTAAGTGGAAAGCAACTTCTATTTCAGAAGTTAATGCTTTAAAACCAAAGCTTGCCAAGTTGAATATTGCAATAAAATCTTTACCTACGGATTATTGCCGCATAGTTGGAACAATGAATAGCTCGTATGTTGTTGCTTTTGATTTAAGTTACTTTGAAAGCGATAATATGGAAAGCCCAAAGGATAAATTAAAAAAATATCCTACTGAATTTACAGTAGCATATAATAAATGGACTAATGACAAAACAGCAGAAAATCAAATGTTTATTTTGGACAATACCAAAACAATCGTTCATAAGATTTCTTCTAATCTTGATGAGCCTTGGGGTAGACCGCTGGTGCTTGGCGCAATTCAAGACATTATATATTCAGACGATTTTAGAAGAACTAAAAGAAATTTACTTGGGAATATTAACAATAATATTATATACGAAACATTCCCAGAAGGAAAAACTGCTGGTACTTCGGCACTTTCAAAAAAGCAACAGGAAGAACAACACGATGCGGTAAAAAGGGCTGTTCAAAGAAGGAGCAATTCAAGCGGAACGACATTCTTTTCTGTCGCCGCAGGAACGAAAATTGGAAGTATCGAAACCAAAACTGATTTGTTTGATAATGATTATGAGTCCAATCTTGATACTAAAGTCGGGACTGATTTGGGATTTGCGGCTTCACTCCTTAACGCAAGCGGAACAACTTCATTTAGTTCTCAGCAAACCAATCTTGAATTAGTTACCAGTCAATTGTTTGAGTGGATATATGATATTACTTTGGAATTAAACAAAGTTATTAATTATAATATACTCGGACTGGACTTTATTAATATTGAAAATAATTACTTGCCAATAACCCATTTAAACAGGGAGAAATATTTCAATACAGCCAAAGAATTATTTACTATTGGTAGAGGTTCACTTGCGTATCTTGCTAATTGCGCTGGTATTCCCAAAGACGTTTATTTTGCTATGTTGGACGAACAGTTAGAAGAAGGAGTATTAGACAAATATCCAGTTAATAAGACTTCTTATAATACCTCTGGAAATCAAGAAGATGATACTGGAAATCAAGAAGATAGTAGTGGCGGTAGACCAACAAATGACAACCCTACTAATCCAAATACAATTAAGAGTAAAACAAATAATTCTAATAATCAACCCAAACCAAATGGTTAAAGAGACTTGCTATAATACAGCAAGTCCTTTTTATTATAGCACATGAGAGGTGGTGAGAACGTGAATACAATTATTGAAATGGGAAGTAAACGTACTAAAAGTGGCAGAAGGTATATAAAGATGGCACTTCTCACCATACATGAAAATGAAGAAGATACACAAGGTAACGGACTCCATTGGAAGGAAAAATATGTCCTTAACAATCTGGAAACCGCTATTAATATGCCAATATGCTGTGAGTTTACAGATGATACAAAAACAGTACCTTTAGGACATGGGTATACTGACCAGATTGAAGATGGTAAGGGTAATTCAGTGCCTATATTTCAAGATTCGGATGTAGTTGGAGTAATTGAAAAAGCACAGTTAGAAATGATTAATGTAAATGGCTCTGATAAAAAGCTTTTAGTTGGAGAAGGTTATTTATTTGACCAACGCTATCCCAACTTTGTAAAATGGCTCAAGAACAATTTACAGACAAATGTTATAAAATCTTCTATTGAATTAACTGGAAAAGAAGAAAATGACTACCAAATTATATACGAAGGTGAGGCTACTGACGAATACAGAATACCTATGGTGTTTGATTTCAGTGGTACTGCTATTTTAAGTGTTAAAGAAGCTGATGAAAATGCAATTGTATTAGAAGCCGCTTCTTTGAATAAAAACAAGAATAAAGAAAGTGAGGTTAACAAAATGGATAAAGAGACACTTGCTATGATTACTGATTCCGTAAAGGTTGCAGTATCAGAGACTAATGCTAAAAATGCCGAGTATGAGGCAAAGATTACAGAGCTTAATCAGATTATAACAGATAAGGATTCCAAGATTGCGGAACTTAACGCTTCTGTTGCTGAAATTCAGTCTGCACTTGATGCGGTTAGGGCTGAGATTGACCAGAAGTCCAAGGAGCTTGACGGTGCTTGGGAGGAAAAGAGAGCACTCGAAGTTGCACTTGGTGAGGCAAAGGCAAAGGAGAGACTTGGCGAACTTAATTCTGCTATCGCAGGATTTACAGATGAGCAGAAGGAGTATGCAAAGGATGAGATTGAAAAGTTCAAGGCTGACCCTGTTAATGTTGAGATTAATACAGTAATTGATGCTATTTATCGTGGCATTGGTATGAAGTCAGTAGAAAAGAAAGAAGATACCACCGTTGAGCTTAATTCTGCAAATGGCGACATTTATGGTGAAGTCTTTAGAGCAAAAACAAACACAACAAATTCAGACGAAGGTTCTATTTATTAATTAAGAAAGGAAGGTTTTAATATGGTAAAGGTACATACTATGAAGATGATTGAACATTTTGGTGATAGCTACCCTAATGTTACAGCACACGCAGATATGATTAATGGCGCACTTGTTGGTCTTACATATACAGGTGCTTCAAAGGTAACTAAAGCTCCTGCAAGTGGCGAGGAACTTTATATTGTTCTTAATACTCAGGTTGGTGATAAGGAGTACGCTCTTACTTATCCTATCGCACAGGGAGAGTATGTAAATCTCTTTAAGCTCTCTAAGTGGGAAGGTATGGAGCTTGATGTAACAAAGGAGAATATAGAAGGTACATTTGGCGATATTGCAGTAGGAGATACACTTACATTTGACGCTACTACATTTAAGTTTAAGAAAGATACCGCAACTACTGGTGACATTTGCTTTAAGGTTATGAAGCTCCTTACTATAGGTGTAAGAGTTCTTGTAACCATTGCTGAATAATTTTTAAGAAAGGAATGATAAGGATATGAGAAGATATGAACTTAATGAAATGACTAATAGTCGCAAAGATAAGGTCGTTAGTGAGCTTAATTCACAGTCTCCTGTTGTAAAGGCTTATAGTGCTATGGTCAATGGACAGTCCATTGACTCTATTAAAGACGGAGAGGGTAAGCCTGTTGGTAACAAGTGTAGAAATTATATTAAGGAACTGAACGCAAAAGCCGAGGGTGGTGATACTTCTGCTATTTCTGAGCTTAATGCTATCAGAACACTGGTTGTAAGCCCCCTTGTACTTGAGGAAATTAAGCTTCTGGGATTCTTTGGAGACTTTGAGCAGCTTGGCTACGGCGAGGACATTAAGCGCAAGGTAACAAAGCAGAGCATTAATACAAGAGGACAGGCTCTCAATGGTGATGTTCCTTTCAGCTTTAACTACGAAGATGAGTATGGTGTGCCTTCAACTTCTCTTGCTGCTGGTTACGAGGTTGATTATCGTAAGGCTCAGTATGGTGATATGAGTTCCGAGAATACTCTTATTCAGAACATCCAGACAGATATGATGAACAAGGCAAAGGCTTATGCGTTTGACAAGGTTATTAATGCTGTTACAAATGCGAATATTAAGAACGCTGTTCTTGGTGTTACAAGACAGGGAGTGCAGGAAGTTATCAATAAGGCTCGTCCCTTTGGTCGTGTAACTCTTGTAGGTGATACTTCTGCTGTTACAAAGCTGAATACCATTGCTACATATGCAGATGCACAGGCAACCCCTTATCTCAATATCTCTCAGGAGGCAATGAACGAGATTAAGAATAATGGTTATGTTTCAAGCATTATGGGCGCACTGGTATACGGTATGGATAATGCCTATGACCTTACCTCAGTTAATGCTAATAATTGGTTCGACAAGATTATGGACGATAGATATATCTATGTAGTTCCCAATGGTATAGCTTCTCCTATCAAGCTCTGGACTCGTGGTGGTCTTACAAGCTTTACAGCAAATGATGCGACAACTGGTAAGATTCTTACAAGATATGACCTTGAGGTTGCTGCTGATATTGCAAAGGGTGAGGAGTATAAGATTGGTCTTATTGATACAGCATCATAATAAAAATCAATGGGGCGGTAAATGCCGCCCCTAAAATATCAAGGAGGATTTTGTTTAATGTTAGACATGAACACAAATATTACAATTAAAAACTTAACAACATTTCCTGTGGGATTTATAAGAATCAACGGACAAGGAGAGGTTAATATTCCTCCTCGTACATCAATTCTTATAGATAGAGCAGAAGTAGTTTCTCAGGTGCAATCAGGAAGTGTAAAGTTCTGTGGCGAAAATAATGACCATTCCCATCCTTATATATATATTGATGATAAGGAAACAAGAGTTTATGTTGGTTTTGACACTGAGGATTCTGAGCAGTCTATTACTAACGAAGATAAGATAGAAGAAGCATTTAAAATCAAGGGTAAGACACAGTTTGAGAGCACCATTAAAAAGCTTGTTACTACCTTACCAGAAAAGAAGTTCCTTATCGAGACTATGCGCAAGCTTGGGGTAAATGATTATAATAAGATTAAGTTCGTTGAAAAATACACAGGTATTCCGCTGAATACAGAAGATAGCGAATAATAAGGTGGTGATTAACATTGGGTGACGTAACTACAAAAGATGATGTTATCCAAAGCTTTCGTTCTCACCCAATGGCTAAAAAGCTGTTACCAGATGGGCTGGAGGACGAATGGTTTAGCTCTGCTTTGGCTCAATACGAATTAGATATTGATGAACTTGGTTACGATATGGATAGTTCTAAATTTGATTCAAAGCTCAAAAGTAATGTTGTGTATACGTTAGGACTTCTTATGTACCAAGAGTATCTTACAAGAGAGTTGTCAAGAGCAGAAAAGATAAATGGATTTCGAGGTAAGGATATTCAATTAACTGGTAGCGATGCTTCTAAGAATGTAACTTATAAAGATTTGGTATTCCAGCAGCAACGAGTCCAAGAGTTCCTCCATAAACAGAAAACTCATGCTTTTGATTGATTGGGGTGATTAGTATGGATTCGCAAGGTTGGTATCTTATTAATCCGCAACCAACAATAAATAACGGTTTAGAAGATGAAGAATGGAATGATTGGGTTATTGACGCTTTTGATGAAGATTTAACTGAAACACCTTTAGGAGAAGATGTTATCTTTTGTAAAGGTCAATACAATGGTGAAACTGGATTGTTTGAAACGGAATACCCAACAAAAGCAGTTGTCCAGAACAAGACCTTTGATGCTTATACTCAAGGCTGGAAAAGACAAGTTCTTACACGAATAAGTGATTTTGTAGCTGATTATAAGTATATCAAAATAAAAGATACAAAACAGAACTGGCAGATATATATTATTATGGCTATGCCAGACAGCGACACTATATATACAAAAGCTGTTGTTCATGAATGTAATTATACTTTAAAATGGCAAGACAGTGAGACAGGAGTAATTTATTATTATCCTTCTTATACCGCAGATGCAACTCAATATAATACTGGTGTCGAAACGGCAAATAATATTATTCAAACTGGTTATATTCAGTTGATGAGTTGGTTGTCGCTTGATGAAATAACTGCGGAATTACAGCGAGATAAGAGAATGTTTATTGATATTTCAAAAAAACATCCTGACACTTACATTATTACATCAATGTCAAAAGTACCATATTCATATAATGAAATGCGTATTATGAGAATTACATTTACGGAACATGAATTTAATCCTCAGACTGATAGAATTGATTTAATGCTGTGTGACTATATAGACCCAAATTCTATTCCAGAGCCTACTGTCCCTATTGTTATTTCATATTCTGGAAAACCAGAAATTAGAATAGGCAGAACTAAAACATTTAAAACTGATAGCAGTGCTAATTTTAGTTTGCTTGTAGTTGACAAATGGAAAGACTACATAGAACTTACCATAGTCGATGAATATTCATGCTCAATTCATGTGCAATCAAATAACACAGATATAGTGGGAAGTAGTTTTAAGTTGATTGCAAACGATGGTACACAATCAAGTGAACTATTAATTACAGTGAAGGGTGGTATCTAACATGGCTAATGATAAGATTATTACCACTTTTAAAAATAAGATAATCGAACAGCTTCAGCAAGACGAAGCAATAGTAAATTCGTTGGATATTAATGAAAATGAGGACAAAGAAGATTTGACGTATGTGCGACTATTCCCCTATTACTATATCATTCCAACACAGGAAGATGCCAAAACATATATATTTGTTGAAATCGGAGTTGAAGCTGTTCAAGACCGATTTAATACATTCAAGAATGATATAGTATATGACAAGTGTATAGTTTATATTTATGTTGTCGCTCATCAAAGTGTCATGCGTATGGAAACTGCTGGGCAATCTGCTGTTCGTATAGATTATATTTCTCAGCTAATTAACAAGAAATTCAACGGAAAGCATATTGCTGGAATAGGGACTTTGCAAAGAGTATCTAATATGCCAAGAAGTCTTAATGACACCTATCGCCAACGTGAAATAATATTTGAAGTTTTAGATTTCAATAAAGAAATGTGTGATAGTAATGGTAGTTGAAACATTAAGTATGCTTCGAGGTCGTGACTATCAAATAAATGACAAAATTTTGATACGTCAACCCACTCTTGGTGAAATAGAAAAATTGGGTGAGGATAAATATTATGCGATGATTTCAACATTTACTTGTACACCATTTGATGTTATCGCTCAATTAGATGATATGAAAATTGATTTTACAAAAATAACCAGTTATCAATTATTCTGCGTATTATATCAATCATTAGACTATCAGAGTACAAAACTACTTTTTGGTGAAATTGATTTCAGTAAATTTAGGTTGGTGAATTGTAATGATAAGTTAGAATTGCATTACTATGATATTGTTATTGATGAACAAACATATTCTGATATTGTCGAGTACATACGGAAAATTAATATGTTGTCTCCTCCTAAATTTACAAAAGTGGCAAATGATTATACGAAACAAAAAATGATTGAATATGCTCATAATGACTTAGAGCTTGCAAAGAGAAGAAAACCTAAGTCAATTTTAAAAACAGCTATTTCAAGAATAACCAATCATCCATATTTTAAATACAGGCTTGACGAGGTGTGGGACATGAAAATATATGCTTTTTATGATTCCGTGTCAAGCATTAATATAATAGAAAACTCAAACCATCTTTGCATTGGAGCTTATTCTGGCAATCTGGATATGAGTAAAATAAACAAAAATGAATTTAATTGGCTAAGAGAAGTCAGTTAAAAAAAAGAAAGGAAAGTGATTACATGGCTACAAATGTAACAGGTGTTATTCCTGATATAATTCAGCGTATTGTTGGTCGTGACCGTACAACTGCCGAGATTCTTTTTATCACTGGAAAGGTATCAAATGGTTCATTACAGTGCGATGCACAGGAAGTTGTAAAGAACGATGCAGAGGGTACTCCTATTAAGCGTTGGATGAACGCAAAGACAGGTCAGTTTACTGGTGACGAAACCTTCTGGAATCTTGACCTTTATTCTCAGCAACTTAATGGCGAGGGTAAGACATTCGGCACTACTGGTAATGGAATTATAGTTCCTATTTCTGACCCTGTAAAGACATATAAGGCAGGAGATACTTTAACTGAGTATACCCTCAAGTATGCCGCTGCTAATGTTGGAACTGAGTCTGTTCCTGAGTATAAGATTTCAGTTTGTATTCTTGGCAAAGACGATTATCCTAAGAAAATTTTCAAACTTGGTCAGGCTGCGTCTGACGGAGTATTTACTTATACCTCTGGTACAAAGACACTTACTTTTGCAGACGGAGACATAAAGGAAGGCGATAAGCTCTTTGTGGAATATGACTTCAATTCCGAGGACTGTGTTGCAATCATTAACTCTGCTGATAAGTTCCCCAAGGACATTGAGATTGTTGTAGAGGGACTTTTTGAAACAGCTTGTGGCGCAGCTCTTGCTGGTTATACCATCTTCCCCAAGGCGCAGCTCTCTGCTTCTGTAACTGCAAGCTTTGGCAAGACAGATACATTCCCCTTCTCGTTCTCCGCTCAGCAGGATTATTGTGACGAGAACAAACAGCTCTTTAGAGTGGTATTCCCCACACTCCCTGAGACTCCTTGATGGTGAGATTTAAATGGCTGAAATAAACGCTTATTGTCAGATTTGTGGTAAGGGCTATCACTATTGTCGTTCTTGTGGGGAAATTGGAAGTTGGAGGGCAATAACTTGTTCTCCAGAGCATTATCAAATTGTACATCTTCTCAGAGAGTATCGTGAAGGAGTTACAAATGCTAAAGAAACGGCTGAAGCCTTTGCAAGTCTCGGTATTTCAATTGATAGTGAAATGCCGTACCTTGAAGCTGTGTCAAGAGATATTAAGAAAATTATTTCAAAAGGCACTCCTAAAAGAGTTTCAAAGCCCAAACCAAAAGAAGATACAAATAACGAAGAAATAGAATAATGAAAGGGGTAAGTCATACAATTTGGCTTACCCCTATTTTTTTTATAAGGGAGGAATAAATGACAATTATTGCTTTAGACCAAAGTACAACCGCAACAGGGTTGTCTGTATTTGAAAATGGAGAGCTTGTTAATTACTACTTAATCAAACCCAAAAAGAAGAAACGTATCGATGAAGTTTCTTATGTCTACGACAAGACTAAGCGTACACTTTTTATTGATATGCCTGAGTGGAAATATGAAATAACGCTATTAAGAACAACGCTCATTACAGATATTATTGAAAAGGAATTGCGTAAAATTGCCCCTGATGTAGTTTATTTTGAGGAGATTTTTGAAAATGGAAACCCAAAGGGCTATAAGTCGCTGGGTAGATTACAGGGTTTTATTGCTCATTTGTGCCATACCTTAAATATCCCATATAAAATAATTGAAGAAAGTAAGTGGATAAATACTTGGGGCACATATGACAGAACAATAAAACGTCCAGAACGTAAAAAAGATATTATGAAGAAAGTAAATGACTATTATGGTCTTGATATAACAGTTGACGATTTGTCTGATAGCATAGCTCTTGGACGATACGCAACGGAAATAGAAAAGGAGAATTGAATATGGCAAAGATTAATACTATTATTGCAAAGTGTCAGGAAGAAAAAAGTAAGCCTATAAAGATAAAGGGAGAAATTATCAATATATTTACAACATTAACTACTGATGATTTTGCAGAAATTGTTTCTCTTATCGTAGATAGTTGTTTTAATGAAAAGGGAGAGTATGAGTCATGGAGAAAGCCCGTTATTACACATTATGCTATGATAACATACTTTACCGATTTAGATATTTCTGATTATAGCGTGAACGAAATTTATGGGCTGTCTCAGGGACAGTGGTTTATTGAGATTGAACGTAAGGTAACTAATCTTGAAATCTGGAGTGATATTGAGACTGCTGTTATTGACCAGATTAATTATCGCATCAATACTAAGAAAACTTCTTTTGATAAGCTTTGTGAAGATATATCAACAATAATAACCACAGATAATACCGAGAGTCTTGTTTTGGCGAAAGAAGTTCTTAGTGGAATTAACAAAGTAGATAAAAAAGCTTTTGTTAATGCGGTAATAGGTAAAAAAAGAAAGAAGTAAGGTGGTAAATGTGGCAGATAGTATAGAGAAACAACTTGAAAAAATATTGCAAACAGAAATAAAAATGGAAAACGGAAAAACCTTAAAAGAAAATCTCGAAGGGGCTGTTCAATATCTTTATCAGATTTTAGATAATTATATCAGAGAATATTATCTGTCGTATAAACCAATCGAGTATGAACGTACATTTGATTTTATGGATTCATTATACGCTGAAAATTTTTTACAAGCAAGAGTAAAAGGAAACAGAATAGAGCTTCGTGTTTCTTTTATGGACTCTATGGCTAATCATCCTAATTTCAATCATACTCACCAGTCTTATGTTCCCATTTTAATTAACTCTGGTTGGTATGCACCAAAACTGGAAAAACGAATAGGGCATAGGATTAATCGCTTCACTTATTATGAGGGTTATCATTTCATAGAAAAAGCAATTGCACAATTTAATCGTCAAAATCCATACGGTGTGTATATATCCTCAGATGATGTTATAGCTACATGGAATGGACAAGATGTTCATTTGGATTTTCAAAAGAAAGGGGGTAGTGCTTAAATGGCAAATAATAGTAAGATTGTAATAACTGCTGGCTTACAAAAGAGAGAAACGGTCAGTACCATACAGAACGATTTAAAATCAGTTAGTGAGCAACTTAATGCAAATAGGGCATTACAAATTACCTGTAATATTGATTTAAAAAAAACAACACAGCGTATACAGTCTCAATTAAATACAATATCTTCTAACTTAAAGCTGAATATTGGTAATATAGATTTTGACACTCGTAACACAACAACAAATGTTATGAGTAATATTCAAAATGCTTCTCAAAAAACTACCAAAGAAGTAGACAAAGTTTCTAACTCTTTGAGAAATTTGAATGATACATTTACCAAAAGTTTCAGCGCATTAACAACCAATGGATATACTGACGCTAATAAGAACATAACTTTACTTGAAAAGAGATTAGCTCCTTTAGGAGAAGTCAGTGTAAAGGGACTGTACAGCGGAAAAGAAGGCTCTGATAGCGAAAACGGTAGTGGCAAAGCGTTAGACGGTCTTGTTGCGACAATTAAGAACGCTCGTGGAGAATTAAGAACTTTACGTTTTGAAATAAATGAAACTGGAAATGCTTTTGAATATGTTTCTGGTACTTACAATGACAGTGGCGTTTTGAAGCAAGCAGAACAGCTTACGAAATTTGTAGACCAGTATACATCAAAACTGGCTTCTCTTAAAGCAAATGTTGGTGAAGATTTCGCACCCAACATAAAAGCAACATTGAATAATGATATAATCTCGTTTGAGTCCTTTGAACAAAAGCTTGCAGAACTAAAGAATGGTAAGGGAAATGTAGAGGAATTACGGGCTGAATTTGTTGCACTTAATGGTGCAGTAAAGAATTTAGGCTCGTTACTTAGAGGTGGAGATAGTTCTCTCAATCAATTTACCAATGCTATTAATAATGCGAGAAACTTCTCTAATGAATTAAAGAATCTACAGGTCGCCTATGAAGGATTAAATGGGCTTAATCAATCTGAAACTACTTTTAATTCGTTAGCCGAAGCGCAGCAAAAATTAATTGATTTGCAGCGTACACAATCACAAGATGGTTACAACGAAAAGTGGATAAGACAGTATCAAGAACTTAGTATCTTGATTAGTCAAATTACAAGTGACATAAAGCTGGCTAAAAACTTAGAGTCTCAGGATGCTTCTTCTTCCACAAAAAAACAGTTAGAGGCTTTAAGAGAAATAAATGCGGCTTATCAGAAAATTCAGCAATATTCTAAGGTTACTTTATCCCCTTCTGCTACAAATGAAGAAAAGGGTGTTGCCGAAAGTTATGTAACACGTTACAGACAGGTTGTTGCTTCAACAATTGAAAGATTACAGAACGAAGGTTTACTGACAAAAGAAATCTCTCAGCAGATACAAGAATATGATAATCTTTTGATTGATGCACAGAATTTAGCAAAGGCAAAACTTGATGGCATTGCCTTACAACAAAAAGAGGTTGAACTTCAAAGACAATCGGCACAAGCTCTTAAAGAGTCAGAGCGTACTGCAAAAAATGCTTCTGCGAAAATTACTCTTGATAATCGCATAGCAAGAGTTTCTGCTTCTCTTGAAGATTGGTCTAATAAAAATAAGAAGGTAGCGCAGTCAACTAAACTCACCTCAGACGGTATAACTACTTTTGCTGAAAAATTAAAACAGTTACAGAGTAGACTTAGGAGTGGCAATTTAAGTGCAGACGATTTTAAACACCTTAATGAAGAAATAGCTACGTTTAAGAAAGAAGCAGATGCCGCTAATTTAACAACAAATAGTTTCTTTAGAAATATGCGTGTTCAGCTCAGTCAGGTTCTTATGCAATGGATTTCCTTGCAAGGAGCTATTCGCATTGTAAAATCATTAGTTAATGAAGTTATAACTCTTGATAATGCAATGGTAGAACTGAGAAAAGTTACAGAAGCCAGCGATAAAGAGTTTGAAGATTTTCAGAAATCTGCTGCTATAACTGCTAAAACATTAGGTGCAAGTGTAAGTGATGTTATTAATGCCACAAGCACATTTAGCAGAGCTGGTTTTAATTTGCCAGATGCCGAGGAGCTTGGTAGGGTTGCTACGCTTTACAAAAACGTAGGTGATGGCATTGACATAGATAGTGCTTCTGAAAGCATTATTAGTGTCATGAAAGCGTTTAATATAGAAGCTTCTGAAGCCGAGAGAATCATTGATAGAATTAATAATGTATCAAACAACTTTGCTATTGATTCTGGTGGGCTTGGATTGGCTTTACAAAGAGTAGCTTCTGCTATGAGTGCAGCTAATAATACTCTTGATGAAACTATTGCACTTACAACAGTTGCGAATGAAATAGTTCAGAATCCCGAGATGGTTGCACAAGGTTGGAGGACGGTGGCACTTCGTATTCGTGGTGCTAAAACAGAGCTTGAAGAAGCTGGAGAAGATACCGAAGGAATGGTAGAATCTACAGCTAAACTTCGTGAGCTTATTAAAGGCATCTCTGGCGTAGATATAATGATTGACGAAAATACATTTAAGTCAACTTATCAGATTATCGAGGAACTTGGTAAAGTATGGAATGACATTAGCGATATTGACCAAGCATCACTTCTTGAGGCAATCGCAGGAAAACGTCAATCAAATATTGTTGCCGCTGCTCTTAATAATTACGAGAGACTTGATGAGGTTTTAGACAAATCAGTTAATTCAACTGGTTCTGCTATGAGAGAACAAGACGAATATGCAAAGTCTATTCAGTATTCTCTTGATACTCTGAAAGCTGCATACCAAGAGTTTGCACAAACTGTTGTTAATAGTGAGTTTACTAAAAATCTTCTTGGTGGAGCGCAAAAATTCTTAGAAATCCTTACTAAGATAGTTAAAGTGTTTGGCTCATTCCCAACTTTAATGGCAGGATTGGGCGCGACTCTTAGTATGACTAAAGGCGTAGGTGTATTTGGTTCTATTGTTGACGAAACAAATAATGCAAATAAACAAATTACATTATTTGGCAAAACCTTTAAAGAAATTCAAAATGATATAAAATCTTCTGACACAAAGGGCTTGGCTAAAATTACAGGGGCGTTGAAATCGACAGGCGCACAAGCAGTAGCGACTGAAATCAAAGTAACTGCCCTTAATGCTGCATTAAGTTTTGGTTTGTCTCTTGCTGTAAGTTTATTAGTACAAGGTATTGGAAAGCTGGTAGACAAACTTTTTATTACCGAAGAAGAATTAGATGAGGTAAGACAAAACTCAATTGATACATCCAATGCGTTAAGAGATAGTACAGAATCTTTTATACAAGAAGCAGAAAGTATTGAGGAACTTGTAACTCAATATAAACAAGTAGCTTTATCTATTGATACCACTGTTGATGCAAAGGATAAATTATCTCAAATACAAACGGATTTAATTGATAAATTTGGAGAAGAAGCCAAGGGATTAGACCTTGTTAATGGAAAATATGATGAGCAGCTTCAAAAGATTGACGAATTATCTAAGGCACAATATGAACAATGGCGAATTGAAAATGCCGATAAGATAAAAGAAGCTGAAATAATATCAAGTTACAATGTTACCCCCTATGGTTATAATCCCAACAACCCTCAAGATTTTGATATATACGGTGATTTTTACTTACCTAAACATGATGATTTAGCAAAATCTTTATATGTCATTGAAGGTGTAGATGAAAGTATACAGAATATATATGATAATGTAGCTGGGTTACAGTTTGAAGATGGTTTATTTTCTAATAAGCTATATTTATCTGGTGAAATCAAAGATGCAAAGAATCAAGTTGAACAATTAATTGAAATTTATTCTCAACTTGATGAGGTTGATAAGAATACTCTCGAAAAACTTACCAAGAGATATAATCACTTAAACACAGAACTTGCAAATACAGAATACTATATGTCTGAAATTAGAAAGTTTGAAGCTCCAGACATTGAGGTGATTGGTGAAGTTTCAAAGGAAAATCTAAACAAACTTGATACCTTGTATACATCTGTTGAGGAAACCAGAGCTAAATGGTTTGAGAGCACGAATGAAATTGAAAGTGGTTTCGGTAAAACTGTTGATACAATGACTTCTGCGCTCCAAACCCTTGCTAATGGCGAAGGATTATCAAATGCTGATTTCTGGAAAATAATGGAATTAGATACTGATAAAATTATTACGGACATTAAAATGGTTAATGGTCAGTATGTCTTGAATCAAGAACAATTGATGGAACTGAAAGACCAATATATTAATCAGCAAATCGCTTCATTAGAAACAGAAAATCAAACATTAAAGACCAAGAAAGAACAACTGCAAGTAACTCTGGATGAGGCACAAGCCGAAGTTGCTTTGTTGGGAGCAAGAGGATTATCGAACTCTGCCTATCGTGCCGAGTATCAAGCTGCACTTGAAACAATCAGGAAGGGCAAAGAAAACTTACAAGAGTATGGAGAGCAAATTAAACGAAATAATATTTATATTACACAGTGGGAACAAAAACTTGGTAATACAGTAAACATTACCGAGGCACTTGCGGCTCAACAGAAAAGACTTAATGATGAAATCAACCAGTTAAATAAGGATATTGATTCAATAAATAAGGAAATTGACAATCGTTTAAAGGCACAGGAATATGTTATTGATAATGTAATATCCAAGCACGAAGAAGAATTATCTACGCTTGAATCCGAAAAGCAATCTTTACAGGATGAGCTTGACAGTCTCAACGAACAAAAGAGTGCATTAGAAGATATTATTAAACAGTATGACACTGTTAATAGTGTTGTTCAAAATACAATAGAAAAACAAAAGAAAGCACTTGAAGATGAACGCAAGGCTATTGAAGATACATATAATAAACGTATTGAGGCTCTTAAAACGGAAAACGAAGAACGTGAAGATGCTCTTGAATATGCACAGAAACTTGCGAATCTTGAAAATGCTCGTAATAACAAACGATATGTTTATGACGAAACACGAGGCTATCGTTACGAAAGCGTTAAAGAAGATGTTCAAAATGCTCAAAGTGACCTCGATAGCTTTGAAAACGCACGGGCGATTAAGGAGCTTGAAAAAGAACGTGACAATGAATTAGCAAAGATAGACAATCAGATTGAACTCGAAGAAGAATATGCTGAAATTTGGAAAGTAATTTCAGAGGAAATTCAAACCGCAGAAGAAGAATTGCTTGCGGAACAAATACTCGGTGCTGATTGGCGTGAGCAAATTGCTAATCATGACGTAGACATTATGAAAAAATTTAAAGCAGAATATAAAAATCATAACGCTGCTTTAAAGACATTAACGAATACTGAGATTAAGCTCAAAGAAGAAGCAATCAAGGCTAAAGATGCTGAAATCAAATCAAAACAAGAACAGATTAATTCTTGGAAGAATTACAAGAAGCAAGTTGAAGATGCCGTTTCAGCTCTTAAAGCTAAGAACGGAGAATACGTTCAATATCTTGATACTGTTAAGATTGATGAGAACTCTACGCTTGAACAACGTACAAGTAATTTTGAAACTTTTAAAAACAAGATTTCTGGATTAGTTGATGATATAGGTAGAAAACAATCAGTCATTGACAGTCTTTCTTCTGCCCTCGATAATTTGAGTGGTGGAGATTATGATATTAATTTCTTTGTTTCTGGCTTAGATAATTTGCGTGAAGCTCGTGATATTCTTGACGATATGGCTATTAAGAGTATGGAAGTCATTACGAGTCAGGAAATGGTAGAGCGTGTGCTTGGCGGTGAGATGTCTTTGACTGATGCTGTCAAGGCAATGAGAGAGGGGAAAATTCGTGGTTATTCTTCTGGTGGCGTTGTAGATGAGACAGGAGTTGCAATGCTGCATGGCAGAAAAAATGCTCCTGAACTAATACTCAATGCAAGGGATTCTGCAAAGTTATACTCTTTAATACATAATACTCCAAATCTTATTGCGGACACAATGTTAGAAGCGAATAAGCTTGCTGGATTTAAGTTAAATAACAACAATAACAAATCAGGTGTTTCTATTGGGGCTATCAATGTATATGCTAACAACCCAAGAGAGCTTACACGAAATCTCGATAAAGAGCTTGACCAGTATTTTAGAAACAAATTAACAGAGAGTTATACTGGCAAACAATAATTACAAGTCCCCTGTATAGAAATATACAGGGGACAATATTTTAAGGAGGTGGCATAATGGTTCAACTGCCTATCAACGTATATCCAGATAATAATATAACTCTGGATAGAAATAGTGAAGAAAATGAAACTCGTGTGAGTTTTACCTTTAAAGGTGATAATTTAAAAGCTTATGCAGTTAGATTTTTTGATTATGAAACAGGACAATTAGCCAAGGCAGATTCGGTAATATATAGTTATGACACCGAATTAATGCAATATAATCCCTTGGCATATAATAATGATACTGTTTATGGGGTAGGACTATTAAGTAATCTTAATCCTGTTGGTTCATATATAATGCAATTTATGATAATAGGAGGATTGACAAATTCTGGTGGTGTAGCAACAGACCGTTTTGTTTTAAGAGGAGAGGTTCAAGAAGCTTACACTTCTGGTTCTACATCTTTTATTATAGAAAATCAAATAAATAGTATTTATGAATGGGACTTTGCAGAAATAAAAAAACCTATAACGGTTGTAAACAGTGGTATTACATATTATCTAAATATAATGTCACTAAAAATAGGTGGGGAGTCTCAAAAAATAATAAGTTACAACTATGCGACAGGAGAAATTATTCTTGAGAGTGGTCTTGCAAATGATTACCCCATAGGAACTCCTTATCAAATATATTGTAATTATATCGTTACACCACAATACTATTTTAAACTCGCAACAAGACCGCAAATCGTTGCGATGAACGCAGAGTGGAACGCATATGGTGTAAAGTTTTCTGCTGTTTATAGTCAGGCACAATATCATTTCTTGAAGTATTATACACTAACCATGCAGAAAAAGACTGATGGTGGTGTATATTATGATGTTGCCAAGACGGGAAAAAGATATTCGCAAAAGATAGAATATACATTTGTAGACGATTACGACTATTATGTTGATGTTGCGAAAGCGGTAGCTAATGACGAACAGCGTTTTGCGCTAACAACTGATGACGTTAATTTAGGAGATGTTATACGTCAAGGTCAACAATATGACAAATACAAAGACAAATATTATTATGTTTCGGATATAAGCAATTTAGATAATGAAAAGGGGTATTCTAAGTTTTGTCCGCTATTTGGGGGAAATGATAATACACGCATATACCGATTTGTAGTTAATGCAATTGGTCAGGACGGTACAGATATAACGGCTTATTCAGAAGATTTTATTGCTCCAGAAAGGGAAACTACGGTCAAGTTTACTCGTATAAACCCACCAAAGGTAGAAAAATGGAACAATGCAGTACGAATAGATTTTGACGGAAACCTTATAAGTAATGGTATTAGAGTTTATAGAATTGAAGGAAAAAATATTAGCCAGTATGGTAGCTTTCCGCACAAAACACTAATAGGCGACTTTTGGGGTTCGGGAGCTTTTGTGGATTATACAGCCAGCACTCATGGAGAATATGTGTATATGTTTGTGCCATATTATTCTGGAACAATTGAATCAACTGAAATTAACAGAGCTGTTCTTTCGGATAAAATTATCACTTCAGAATACGGATATACTATCACCGCTATTCACGATAGTGGAAAAGATGTTAATGGACTCCCCTTCTTCCTTATTGGAGATACATGGAAATTTATCACAGACATTGATGATACTACCGTAGTACAAAATACAGATAAAACACTTCATAGTGGTTTTGGTAAATATAGTTCACTTACTTCTACACAAACGGACTTTATGACTGGAACTGTATCTGCTGGCATTGGAAGTATATCGTGTCCAGACAACACCTACAATGACACAATTGAAATGGTTCGTGCTTGGAGAAAATTTATTACACAAGATTGCCAATTTGTTTTACGTTCACAAAAGGGTGATGTTTGGGTAGTTAATATTACTGAAAATCCCAGCACTATTTATCAAGAAAACGTACCACAGCTCTTTACGACAGTAGAATTTAATTGGGCTGAATGTTGCAATATTAACGAAATTATAACAGGAATTTCTGAGCCAGCCCGTATGCAAGAGAGGTGATAAAATGGAATATTTTAACACCTATACAAAAGAATATCTCAATGCGCTTAAACAGTATAGATGTTCATATAAGATAAAACTCGAATTGTTATCCGAGTGGGAAACTGTAATAGGAGAAATAGAAAAGAATTTGGAAAATGTAGGCGGTCAAATTAATATTAATTATGAACGCATTACTCGCCGTTCTTGTAGCTTATCTCTTGCCAATGTAGATGGTAAATATTTACCGAGTAAAAACTCAGACTTCTGGTATAAACGCAAGTTTAAATTATGGATAGGGCTGGTTGTTAAAGGAAATGTGTATTGGTGGTCACAAGGAATTTTTTATACCAAAACAGCAGATGTACAGAACGGCACAGTCGTTATTGAAGCAATTGACAAAGGGGCAGCTCTTGATGGTACTTTGAAAATTAACATGGCAGATGTGCAGTATCTCATTAAACGTGGAGCTTCTTTATCAAACGTGATAAAAGATACATTAGCTCGTAACATGGGAAATAATGATATTATCATTAGAGGTAAAATGAATATGACCAATACCTCAATGATTGATTCTGCTCCACCGCATATTCATACTAAATATAATTCACAAGTAATTCAGTCAGATATTTCTATTGATGCAAATGCTTTTATTGGAGATATATTTACTAAACTTTCTGATTTGTATAATGCAGAGGTATATTATAATACAGAAGGTAACTTCTGTTTTGAGCCATGTATTGACAATAGTGGATATATATATACCCCATTGCAATGGGAATTTACAGATTTATCTTCTACTTATGAAGAAGTTAATTATTCTTATTCTTTCGATGAGGGAGAAAATGTTGTGTGCGTGTATACAAATACTTCAAAGATAGATACACCAAATGTAAGCTATACGGCGTACAATACCAATCCGCTTTCGCCAATAAACATTAGTGTGGGGTTGCGCAGGACAAGCCAAGAAATTGAATACTACGATGTATCAGAAGCACAAATGATTCGAGACTGTAGGTCTGTGGCTAATCGCTATTTAAAGTTAAACTCTATGTTAAAAGTTCAGTTAGCATTTAGTTCAATGATTATCCCACATTTAGATGTTAACAAAACAATAGGGGTATCAGATAGATATTGTAATATTGATAATGGAATATTTGTTGTAAATTCGATTACCATTCCTTTAAGTTCTGAAAAAATGAACATAAACTGTACAAATATTAATTGGCTACCAAACGATATGACATATGATGGCATGAGGGGGTGATACATTTTGGAGGCATTGAATGAATTAATCGACAAAAGAATTAGTGAATTTTTAAAGAAATCAAATTGTATCACATCTCTCCCATGTCGAGTAATAGAGGATTTACAAAATGGGTACTATACCGTAGAAGTTTTATCAAATGGAACTAAATATACCGTTCCTAATTTTAGTGGCTCTGCTATAAACGTAGGAGAAAACGTACAGTTATATTACAAAGGAGCGATAGTAACAAATCAGTCTGCATATATCGGTGCAGTAAACTATAAAGACTCTGGGGCTTCTCCTATTGTGGTGAATGGGTTAAATACGTTGGGAGAAATAATAAGAGACAATACAAGAATAACGATTATAAAATTTAAAGCAACCCAAAGCGTTAATCTGTTAATTGTATTTAATGCCAATGTTTTTGGAACAATCGAGGGAGATTGTTCTTTGGATGTTTATATTGATGAAAATAAAATATCTCATGTCCCAAGAGAAACTATTTTGCAAGACAAATACAATTTAGTTTGTTTTACTCTCCCCTTTTTCTGTGAAAGCGGAGAACATGAATTAAAAATATTTGCGAATGGAACGGGGAACTATATAAATATTTGTAGCTACATATATGGTTTTTACATAGAAGAATTGCCAATTTTTGACCCCACTTCTGATGAAGATTATGTATACGAAACAATTGATAATAAATCAAATTCGATTTTTTACAAGGGAGAAACTATCACTCCTTCTGTTCCTACGCTAATGGGAGGCAAAGATACAACAATTATAAGAGCAACAACTTTTAATACTTCTAATGTTTTAGGAGTATATATCCCCGAAGGAATTACAGAAATTGAATAAGGTGGTGAGTATATGACAGGAGATGGAACAAAGGCAAACCCTTATGTTATATCAACATGGAATGAACTTATGACTGTTCTTCCTCAAGAAAATAAATATGCTGTATTAGGTGCAGACATCGATATGAGAGGTGAAACCATTACAGACTCAGGAGTTATACTTGCCTGTGACTTTGATGGACAAAACCATTCAATTAAAAATGTATATTTAAGCAATAAAAACTTGCAAAACGCTGAACTGTTTAAAATGTATTATGCAAATAGTTTTAGAAATATTAAGTTTGAGAACTGGTATGTTAATGGCAGAAATGTATTTACAGGTGATAGTTCTCACCCCTCATACAGACCAATGCCAACCATAGAAAACTTTTCATTTAGTGGTGAATTTGTAGAACAGGGTCGATTATTATATTTTTATAGCTCGTTATATACTTTAAGCTTTAAGAAAAGTGATATATTCATTCTATCACATGATACAAGTGGTGTGATATCTGTGGGAGAACGATACAAGCCTATTTTTGAAGATTGCAATATTCAAGTTTATGGTGAGTGTATTGGGTACATTCTCTCTGCTACACTTAATAATTCACACCTTTCGGGTTCTGTGACCTTTAAGAGTAGTACTTCTTCCTCAAAGGGGTTAGAAGTATCTTCTCAGGGAAGTTATCAGAGCTTAGTAGACTTAAATGTAAAATCCCAAGATACTTGGAACGCTCAGTTTAGTGGTTCTAATCTTCTTGTTGAAACGGATTTATTTGAAAATTGTACAACGAGTGGTACATTTATTGCTTGTACAATGCAAGAAAAAAATAATCCCACTTTTCTTGCACAACATGGGTTTACTCTTGGTGATACCCTATCAGCATATTCTTGGAATGATTGGCTTGCAAGCATAAGTTCAACTGCATATTATGATACATCAAGCAATGAACAATTTCTCACCTACAATACTAATAATGGTAAGTATAACATAAATCTTGTGAACTTACCAAATGGTTGTTACACTCGTAATATGCCTGTATGGGAATGGCAGTATGGTGAATACTACTTCTCTGCAAGCTCTTTCAAGAAATACAAAGTTGTTGTAGATGCTGAACTTCCCGAGGGAGTAACTCCCCATGTTAGATTTTTTAGAAATGGAGATGGTGGTGATTGGAGTCTAAGTGGTACGGGTAACACTGTAATCATTAATGCACCTGACTCCACAAGTTCTTTTACTGTCAACATCGGAGTTATTAACAGAACTGGACAAGACTTAACAGCAGATGTCACTATAGAAAAGGTAACTATCTATGAACATTCTTCATGGGAGATTATAAATGGTATTCTGACAAATGTTAATATCCCGTCTGTTAATCCTATTGGTGCATTTTGTAATGATAATTCTTTATCAATTATATCAATTCCTCGCTCAGTTAAAAAGATTGGGCGATTTGCATTTAGGAATACTTCTCTTACAAGTGTAATGATAGCACAAGATTGCGAATATTACCCAACATCATTCCCTGATGGGTGTACAATAAACTTTTATCCAGATTAAAGAAAGGAGAATTATTATGGCAATTACAATGGCAAAAATAGGAGAGCATACAAATGCTCCTGTACTTGAATTGCGTGGATTATCAAGCGATATTAAACCAATTGGATTTTATAAAGATACTGAAATAATTAACGGTAGTGCCTTTTTAGAGATAGATACTGGCACTGTGTTTTTTTATAATGCAGAATCTCAGACTTGGATTGAACAGTAAGAAAGGAAGTGATTGAATGGATGTTGTAACATACGCATTATGTCAAGCTTATGTTCGTAAGACCGCTGAAGGACTTGGTGCGGTCAGGGGAAAGCCTTGTACAATTCAGTCTATTACGGACGTAGATGATGGACATATTGTGACCTTCCGTTGGACTGGTGATACTGGTACTGTACAAACAGCACAAATGCTTGTTAAAGATGGCGAACAGGGCATTTCTATTACAAACGCTTCTATAAATACTAATAATCATTTAATATTTACATTTTCAGATGGTTCAACGCTTGATGCTGGTGCTATCTCAGTAGTTGCTAAGACTACAAGTGCAATTACAGCAACAGAGAATATAGGTAGTGTAACAAGTGGTAAGACATATCCTACTGGAACTAATCTTGAAAATATTATAAAAGATATACTTATAAAGTATCAGCCACCTACTATATCACTCAGTACAACACCAGCCACAAAGTTGTATGATATTGTGAATGATAGTATATCTACTATTCTTCTTAAAGGTGCTGTAACTAAAAAGAGTAAGCCTGTTACAAAGGTATCATTCTATGTAGGTGATACTTTACTTAATGAGGTCACAACTGGTGTTGCTGATGGTGGTAACTTCCAATATCAGTACACACCTGTTACACCTATCAGGTCAGACGTTACATTTAAAGCAACAACAACTGATGGACAGCAGTCAACTAATTCCTCTGTGACAATTAAGTTTGTTGGTAAATCTTATTATGGCATTTGTGATGCAAGTGTAAGTGACCCTGACGAAACTACAATTAAGAGTGGTTCAAATACACTGAAAGATACAAAGGCTTATACTTATAGTGGAATTACTACCAATTGGGGTAAGGTGTTCTATGCTTATCCTAAGTCATTTGGTGCATTAACAAGTATCAAGGATGAAGTCAATAATATCAACTATTGGGATTCATTCCAGAGAAGCGAAGTATTAGTTGATGGTATAGATTATTATTGTTATACATTAATCGAACCAACAGCAGCAGAAGATAATCAGATAACATTTAAGTAAGGAGGGATTTATAAATGGCTGTTAGTATGTTAGATAACTTTGACATTAGAAAATCTTCTCCTAATGTCAAGAGAGATATGTTTGAAACTCTCGCTGATATGAAAGAATATAATGAAAATTACTTACCAAGTCTTTTTATAGCAACGTGTGTTGAAACTGGATTACCTTATCTCTTTAATAAGGCAAACACAGTTGATGACGAAACAGGCAAGTGGAGAGTATTAAGCGGTGGTTCTGCTGACCTTCTGAATTATTACACTAAGTCAGAAATCAATGCTTTTTTAGAACTGTACGTTGAAAAGGAAACTGGTAAAGGTCTTTCAACTAATGACTACGATGATACAGAGAAAGCACAGGTACAACAGAATAAAGAAGATATAGCAACTCTCAATAGCGATTCAACTGTTACTGGTTCTGTTGATAGTAAAGTAGCACAGGGAGTTTCTGATGCAAATACTTATACTGATGAACAGATAGCTTTGCTTAATGTAGATGAAGCAATTAAGTGTGATGCTATGCCTACTTATGACAGTACAACAGATAAGATTACTTATGTCAAGGGCGGCACAAGTCATACAATTGATGCTGACTCTATATGGTTCTATTATGAAGATAGCGACAAACTTATGCAGTCTATTCTTATTGATGGTACATGGACAACTATTGTTAGTGCAGGTACGACAAATTTCTCAGAATATGTTTCAAAGACTACTGATGTAGTAAGCACATATACTGGTGAAGAAGTCGTTACAAACAAAGTGCCTGACCTTGCCGCTATGAAAGCATTACAGACACTTATTGAAACAGAAATAAATGGTAAGGTAAGTAC
>AUXO013569509.1_pt1 | contig 26394 bp, 18 predicted proteins | sample 768731 | NCBI WGS metagenome assembly AUXO01 (sample SAMN02715735, study PRJNA202380) | gut metagenome | biome: sheep rumen | host: Ovis aries | place: New Zealand: Palmerston North
AGCAGCAGGAGCAGCGTTGTTATCAGCAGATTGCTCCTCTGAAGACGCATCATCTTCGTCACTGTCAGGAGAAGGAGTTTCAATTGCAATCGAGCCATTATCATCAGATAACAGCATATCATCTGAACCTAATGATCCTGCATCATCAAAGTCAAAGTCATCATGATACTTCCGAGCACGAGCACGGGCTCTAGCCTTGAAGATAATGAATAGAATCAGAATTACCAATGACAATAAACCAGCTCCGAACAGGATCATCATCACAGGCTTATCCATATCAATGCTTGCATCAACAGATGACACTGTAAATTGAGACATCTGCAACTGCATATCCTCAATTTTTTCGTCATTAGCCAGAAGCATTTCTCTCATACGGTCATTATCTTGAGAGAGCTTTGACACATTACCTTTGATTTCAATAAGATCCTGCTGAATACCTGCGATAATGTTATCGTACTGACTTGATAGAGAAGAGACACTGTCAGCTGCAGTCTGAGCAGTAACAGCAGATGACTTCTTCATTCTGGCAATAGCATCTGAAAGCTGCTGCTCAATAACCTTTGTCTTCTGATCGATCTGCTTTTTGTTTTCCTCAAGCATGATACGAATAGACTTAACATCAACAGATTCCTGAGGATTCTTTTTGAGAAGAGCCTGAACCTGTCTTAGCTGTTCAGGGGTTAAGCCCAGACCCTGTCCCTGCCCCTGAACAGGAGCATTGGTGACATTTTCCGTTACAGCGCCATTTTCAAGTTGAATCTGAGCTCCGTTTTCGGCAAGAGTACGTCTCTCATTAGGATTCTGAGAGTCCTTATTTGAAAGTCCAGATGGAATCAGTTCACCGTTTTCTTCGGCTTCACGCTGTTTCTGAACTTCCTTGATTCTTGTTTCGGTTGCAGTGTAAACAGGAATATCATTTGCCGGTTTACTGGTATTAGCAGGTGTAACAGTCTGCTGTGCTGGTACTGTACTCTGAGCTATTTGAGGCAACTGAGGAGCAGGAGAACTCTGAACATTTGGACTTGCTGCAGGTTGACTTACAGGGAGAGGAGGTAGGGACATGACCCCCTGAGCTAAAAGAGCACTTCCGGTCTGGGTATTTTCCTGAGCTATCAGAGCATCAGAAGGAATTCTCAGAGTTGTTCTTAAAAGATTATTTACATTTCCTCCACCAAAAGCCTGAGGATTATTTCTATATATGGAGGCAACAACCTGAAATTCGTTAATACTTCTATTAAGTTGAGCATAACGGTGAGCGACAGACCAGATGGTATCTCCAGATACCACGTTATAGGTTCTGAACTGATCAGATGAAACAGCAGTCTGAGCAGGAACTGCAACCGCACGCTGAGGAACCTGGGCTGACTGTCTAGGGGCAACAGTTGCAGCAGGTGCCTGCTGAGGGATTACAGCTTGTCTTCTTGGAGTTGTACGAACTGGTCGACTGGCAGGAACGGTTTCCTCTTCTTCAGGGCCTTGAATTGTAATGGTGAAAGTACCATCATCATCTGCAGCAAATGCAGATAACGATATAAAAAGACCCATTGTCACTTCTAAGGTGACTTTTTTTAACCTATGCATACGACTCCCCTATTTCTATGCATTATTGTATCTAAAAATGGGACCGTCAAAAATCTAGCGAGATCCCAATTTTTCTAACGAAAATGCATAAAGTGTGCAAGGCTATATATTTTGTGCAATTAATTTCACAATTTCAACACAGGAAATTGCTTCACCACGTCTTGTATTGTCCATCATGCATACAAAACTAACATTCTTGCTTCCTTTGATATTCTGACGAATTCTGCTTACAAGGACAGTTCTCTCGTTGATTACGTCCTCAACAGGAGTAAGATTCTCATCATTATCCTTTACAGTAACATATGATGATTTCTTAAAGGCCTCAGTAACATCATCAACACTAACAGACTCTTCAAGATCGGCATTTACACTGATGGTGTGACCATAGAATACAGGCACCTGAACAGTAGTTATATCAAAGCCTCTCTCAAATTTACCAAGTATTCTTGAAACTTCTGTTTTAACAGTCTGCTCATGATCAGTATATCCGTTATCCTCAACAGTACCTGTAAGTGTGTGCAGATTAAAAGCTACCTGAGAAGAGAAGCCCTGATGATCGCCGTTCATTCCGTTTAACAGCAGAGTGGTCTCATGAGCAAGAGTTTCGGTTCCCAGTCTTCCCACCTCAGATACAGACTCCATTGAAGTAGCGACTGCCCTGGTAACACCAAATTCATCATGAAGAGCACCAAGAGCAAGACAGATCTGTACTGATGGAGCAAGAGCAGGAATCACTAAACGAGACTCTATAGCTTTTTTGATATCAAATGGATTTATCTCAGGAACAACAAGTGCTGTTTTCTCATCTCCGCTGAAAAGATGACTGTTATCGACAACAATACAGCCAGCATTCTGAGCCTTTGAAATCCAGCGCTGGCTTTCATCCTGAGTACTTAAGAATAAAGCAACATTAGCCTTTTCAAAATCAAATTCTTCAATAGGCTGAACAAAATAATTCTGTGAACAGATATTTACGGCATCATATTCTCCTGAAAAAGGAGATAAAGGGAAAACATCATCAAGAGGGATTTTCTGCTCTTCAAGAGTTTCAATAACTAGTTTTCCAATATCTGAGTCATAACCGTAAATAGCTAACTTTAATGCCATGTCTGGCTCCTAATTTCATAAAACAACAAACTAGAAAAATTGTAGCACAGACGTCAAGTCCTGAATAAAATCCTCCATTAACTATTAATGTAGGAACCTTGCCTGAAATTTTCAGTCCTGTTTTTTTATGAAAATATTTACCCCAAAAAATCCTTTAAATTTAATGTACTTCTACATCAAAGCTAGTTTGAAAAATGAAATTTTTACAGTTAATTTATAAAAATTCTCAAAAAAATGTTAGCGAGATAAAATTTTTTACTAAATATTTGATAATTTATAAAAAAAATGGGAGGCATTACTAATTTTTTTTTGATTTTTGTATTATATTACAAACAGTAAGTATTAATTTTAGTACTTAACCCCTAATTACTAAGGATTTTTAAGTACGAGGAATGGTGAATATGGCGCTAACTAGAGCAGATATTGCAGACCGACTTATCATTAAACAAGGTCTACCTAAGACTACAGCACAGGAATTTGTTGATTCATTTTTTGAGCAGATAGCATCAACTCTAGAGTCAGGAGAAATCGTAAAACTAACCGGATTCGGTAACTTTGAGTTAAAAGTAAAGAATGCTCGTCCGGGAAGAAATCCAAAGACAGGTAAAGAAGTCACTATTTCCTCAAGACGTGTTACCACCTTTAGGGCTGGACAAAAACTAAGAAACAGAATTGATATGCCAAGTGAATAGTATTTTTTTGTGAAAAACGCTATTAGACGATAAATAATGGCATAATATATTGGTATTGGATATTTCTTTTCTACTTGGATCTATTTAGATATGGAAAAAATTGTTTACAAAATCAAAGATCGTGATGGTGTTCACGCTCGCCCAGCAGGTGCAATTATCAAAGCTATCAGCGGATATAAGTCAAAGATTACCTTAATTTATCAGGATCGACAGATTGATCTGAAAGGTGGAATCTTCGGACTTCTGGGTTTGGGTATTCGTTTTGATGACGAAATCTATATTCACGTTGAAGGTGAAGACGAAAAAGAAGCTGTTGTTGCAGTTAGAAGAGCCTTCGAAGAATATCTGTAATCAGATTTATAAGATTCATAAGAAAAACTCATTCCTCTCGAATGAGTTTTTTTTTGCTTCCTTTTACAAGAGGTTATTTACCCAAAAACTACGTTACAAAAAATGTAATAATCTCTATTATCAGAGTTCCTGACAACATGGCTATAGATCGGGACAGATCGTAATTAAAATCAATGAACTTGGTTATATTTTCAAAAGTTTTTGAGGCCAGTATCACTTCGTAGAACTTGAGTGTTTTAGTTCCGAAGTATGCAACAAGAAAAGAAGCTACTATACCAAATAGTATACAGGCAACAAGATTGACCGGGCTGTGGATAAAGAAGTTTAGCATGAAGGTGATTACCCAGATAAAGGAGGTTACCATATCCCAGTAATGTCTGCCGGAATGCTCTCTGAACTTAAGATTACTGATATATTCAACTAAAGACAGACAGATATCCTTAGAGAAATTCTCCTTCATCAAGTTATTTGTTGACATTAAAAGCTTCTTACTTAACTCATCGGCAAGCTGTTCTTTTCGATAAGCCATAAGACTCTGAAGCTTTTCTCTCATGGTAAAGATTTTGGAAGTGTAATTATCTGTTTTTACAACTTCGTTCTGAAGCTTGCGAGTTACAAGATCAAAATAAAATTCAAAGGAACACAGTAGACCATAGAAGAACCTATTCTGACAAAGCGTCTTGAACAGTTCTATCTTAGTATCCACATCAGTAAGTGTATTACCTATGGCAGCATCAGAGAGCTGCATTTTAAGATCACTATATATACTCTCTAGAACAGGAGGAATATTCAGCGGAGTGAAATCATCTCCACAGGTATAGAATGAAAAGCTTTTAGAAACCTTTGAGATATCAAAGGTTACGTAGTCCATTCTACATTCTGCTACATAGGTAATAAGAAAAACTCCGCTTTCCTTAAACTCTGCATCAATGAGCTTAAAAGGTAGCTTTTTTAGCAGTTCAAAATAGCAGGCATAATCCACGTGGCAATTTGGTATAGCAAAAACATTCTCCATGTTCTGAACTTCTACATCAATAACAGGAAAGTTTCTCGCCAGAAGACACACCATTCTATCAACCAGAACTCTCCCCTTGCCCTTACAGTTCTGACAGACAATTTTCTGAAGATTGTTACAGGTTGGACAGGATATATAACCGGTTTTATTACATCTGGTACATCCTCCTTCCCTTCCCTGACAGGATGGGCACAGAATCATGCCGTATCCGGAACAGTTAGGGCAACTGATTTTTTTAGTTCCCTTACACGACGGACAAGTACAGTCACCTTTGGCATGTCTGGCGGAAATGCGGTTTATCTTATTGCAGATCTTGAAGAGCTCAGCAGCAGATTTATTCTCAAGACCAGTACAGAATGGTCTTTTAAGATTAGCATCCTTTAAGAGCGCATCTGTATTAGCTTTCTGAAAGTCATTTAACGCATCTTCGCTCAAGACTGTATCTGAGGACATCACAGAATTAAGAATTGTATCTTTAACGTTAACTTCAAAAAACCAGTTAACACTGAAGGTAAGTTTAACATCGGCAGTTCTGGACTCTCCATAACTGACCATATCAGGAGGGACATCCACGCTCTGAAGCAGCTTTGTAATGACTTCTATTATATTCTCATGCATCTGCCACAGCTCCAGATCTACCAGCCACGGTAGTTATAAAGGATAAAAAGAACAACATTAATAAGAATCGTTCCAAAAAGCAGACGCACAGAATGAATAGCCTCGGATGTAAGATTTGGAACCTTTCGTAGTTTGTGCCTGATTCTAAGTGAGCTTACCGCTGAATAGTATGTCCAGTTCTTAGTAAGAGTAATTGAGGTAAAAGCACATACCACAATGGATAAACCAATACACAGAAAAATACAGGCAAAAGTTGGCACGAAATAAACAGCAAGAGAATTAACAAGCCACACCGCAAGAGAAACAGCAGTCCAAACCGTTTTGGTGTTTGGATTTAGCATCATCAGCAATGGCACAAAATCAATCAGATTCTTAGCAAAATATCTTGAGAATTCCTTTGAGATAAAGCCCTGGGCATTGGATATAAGTTCTAGGGAAACATTCTCTATAAGTTGTTCTCTTACCGTTGATTTTATGAGCCTGGCCTTGTTATTTAAGTCATTCTTGTTTTCCCAGAGAATAGATTCAACAGTAACGCCCTGCTTTGCGGCTTCCTTCTTGATAATATCAAGCTCGTAATTCTCAATTGAACGAATGGTCTTTGCCAGGATTGCCTTTCCCGCAAGAGCCTTAACACAGACAATCTTTTCATCAACATCATCTGAGCCTATACTCAGGGTTGATGAAAGAATATTTGACTCCTCTTTAAAGACCACGTCTAAAAGCGGAGGTTTACAGATTGGTTTTAGGGATTTTCCACAGAGGATAAAATCAAAAGGCGTAGTTTCTCCTTTCAAGTTAACTCTCACTGCAAAACATGGAGCATAACCGATAAAAGTGGCCTTATATCCATGAGGCTGTTCCGAACCTAAAGACTGATCATCAAAGTTCGCAGCCTCTAAAATAATCTTCTCATCCTCTTTTGAGAAAGAGGTAATAGTCTTATCAGAACCAGGAACATTAAGAGAGATTTCTATATCCTTACTACTCTCAGAATCATAAATAATCTCACGCTCTACAATAAGTTCTCCCATTCCCTTACAGTCACGGCAGACAACCTTTCCAGAGCCATTACAGTGGTCACAGTTGATAAAGCCGGTACCGTTACACATGGAGCAGCTGTCTGACAGGCCCTGACAGGATGGACAGGAAATTACACCTTTACCATTACAGACCTCGCACATGGCTTTCTTACTGCCATGACATTTCTTGCAGCGAGCCCTACCAATAGCGGAAATACGGTTAAAAGCCATAATCTGGCCTGCCAAAGCTGTCAGTTCAGTAAATTTAGCTTCAGAGAGACGCTTTATGTAAGCTTTTGTAATATCGCTTTCCTTTTCAAGCTCCTTGGAATTTTTCTGAGTAAACTCATCTAAACCGCTTTGGGAAAGAACATGTGTTTCGTCACTGATCTTACCGGCAGGCTTGTCTGAAGCTCGGCATTTGAAATTCCAAGTAAGATTGTAATTAACCTTGGCGAAAAAAGAGAGAGGTTCTGAGACAGTGAAATCAGCAATAGGAACACCGCAGCGAGAAAAAATTGCTGAAACAATGGAATTCAGCTTTCTTGCAAAATCTACATTCTTTACCTCTAAAGCCGCGGCTTCTCTCGCCTTGCTTCCATCAACTACAGCTTCCGTAGGAGGTATAGCAGCAGATGATGGAGAAGATTTCTTTTCACGTGTAACCTTGGCTTTATCCTTTTTATCAGGATTTTCTTTTTCTGGCTGCATCCGTTTTAAAGCTTGATAAATAGTTAACTACTATATCAACTATAGTGTTTTATTAAGATTTAACATCACAAATCTGAAAAAATTAATATCTGACACACAAAAATAATTAGAATTATCAAAAGAAATGTCATCTCCGAATGAAAAAACAGCGTCACTGATCGGAAATTCGGTCTTCTGATATGGAGTTTTTACAATAATCTTCTTTGATGTCAAAATAACAGATCCTTCATCCTTTGAAGTCCATTTACTGAATTTTGCAGCTATTGCGCGAAATACAGAACTTAAGTTCTGGTTGATTTTATACATAGGAGAGGTGCTTACGTATATTACCTTCTCTACATCATCAAAAGTCTGACCTTCGACTGAAATTGAATAGACGGAGGCTTTATTTTCTAAAAGGGATACAGTCAGATCGGCTGATGCGATAAATTTTGCAATATTGTAAGGAATCTCATTAAACTTTAGCTCAAGCAATCTTGCAACTGACATGGAATTCTCGCAGAACACCTTAAGATTCTCATAGAGTTTCTTGTTGTCATAGCGTGTTGTCATGTACTCAAGCAGGAAGATAAACTGAGACTTTACATCAACAGCACCATCAATAACCCATGGCAATGATTTTAGTGTATCAACAGTAACTTCTGGTGTATTGTCCAGTAAGCCGTCAGCTAAAACCTTGTTAGATTTTTCTCTGGCAAAAATTTCTTTAAAGAAAAACTTTGGACCGATTGCCTTCATTCGCTGAGAATAATTACGAAGGAAACCGTAAACATCGTTGCATGGTTCTAAAAGCTGACCGTTGTCATCATAAGTAATCTTTGAGTCACGACGTAACTCAACATTTCTGTCATCATTAAACTTCAACACAGTAAAAATTGAAATAGCAGCAGGAATCAGTCCAATGACAAGAGGATACATACCCTGTGAGAAATCACCATCCCACAGGAAAGGAAGAGCAACAAACAGGTTAACCCATCCATACCAGCCTAAAAGTCCCTGCCACCTGGTTACCTTGACTGTATCAGGGAACATGCACAGAGCCAGTCTGTAGTTAAACTGATTTAGTAAGACGGCAATTACCGCCAACAGTCCAAGAATAATAATTAAATCTTCCATTTGTCTTCCGTTTTTTTATTATGATTCACTCAATCGAATCAGAGAACATTTCTGAATTCTATCCTACTTGAACAAACAGCTCAATCATATCAATCTGTTTTTAGCCATGTTCAGGGAATTCCTCCAGAATACGCTTAAGCTCATTGGAAATTCTCTTATCAGAAATACTTACCCTAACACCAAGCTGCTGAGCAAAATAAGACACTCTAAGTTCTTCAATAAGCCATTTTACATTGATAAGATCATCTGGTATCGCAGTGTATTTATACCTGGAAAGAGTGTTCTTATAAAGAGTATTGACCTCCTCAATCTTTCTGGTATGAACCAAATCACGGTTAACATCACGATGAACCTTTTCAATTCGATATAGCATAGCGTCAAGATATCGAGGGATCTGCTCTAGATACTCAACCTTGGTAGAACTTAAAAATCCCTTGTATACCAGAGAATCCAGCTGAGCAGCCATATCCTTATAGCTGTATGCTACAGCAAGATTCAGCTGACCTTTGAGCTTTCGCTTGAGTTCATGCGCCTTTAACAGAATCTTCTCAACAGTAGAACAAAGTTTTAATGCAGTGTCATTAAGATCAGCGCGAACCTTCTCTAAAAGCTTTTTAAAACTCTCCTCATCATACACAGGAGCATTATTCTCCACCATTATCACATCAATGGAGGCCAGCATAAGATCATTAATAAGATCTTTTACAGTGCCTAAAGGCTGATAGTACATTGAAAGCTTCGACTTATTAGGCAAGTGCTGTTCTAGATATGCTGTAGGCTGTTTTAATCCAAGAGATAAAAGTTTTCTCTGACCTATCCACATAGCCTTCTGCTGTTTGTATTTACTATCATATAATTCAAGAGTTACCCCCTGACCCTTATCTGTCAGCGCAGGATAGGCTGTAATCTCGATTCCGTTCTGACGGGTAACTTCAGTTGTTTTTATAGTTCCGAAATTCCACTCATTGAGAGGTTTCTGATCCTTAGCTGTTTTTGTGGAATATTTACTTAAAGCATCTTTGACCTGTCCCTGAAGACTTGCTGCAATAGCATCAAAATTTCGGCCTTTTTTTATAACTTTGCCCTTTTCATCCTCAATCGAGAAGATCATAAAAAGATGCTTTTCAATCAGAGTCTTATCAAAATCATCACAGGAAACAATCTCGCCCCCCATACGGGTCAGTTCCTTTGCAGCCTTAACATAAAGATCATCCTTGCATGGTTCTCCTATGGATTCAGACAGAGCTTTCGCATAATTAGGAGCAGGGATCAGATTCTTTCTTAATCTTTTGGGCAGAGACTTAATCAGAGAGGTTAAAAACTCCAGTCTCAAACCAGGAATCTGGTAAGCAAATTCTCTGCTGTTGATTCTGTTTACGATAGCCAGAGGAATATGTACTGTTACACCATCATCCTTTGATGTCGGATCAAAAACATAGCTTAAAGGCAGTTTGAAACTGTCATAATGCCAGAACTCAGGGAAATCATGTTCCTCTACCTGATTAAAGGCATCCTTTGAAACCAGGTCAATGGAGAAATTCAGATAATCAGGATCACTCTTACGTTTCTCCTTCCACCATTTGTCAAAGTGTTTCTGAGTTAAAATATCCTCAGGAAGCTTTTTATCGTAAAACTCCTCTAGTACAGAGGAATCTACCAGAAGATCACGACGTCTGAGCTTATCCTCTACATGTTCAACCTCATCGATCACATCAAGGTTATGTCTGAAGAAAGCATGATTACATTCAATATCACCACCAACAAGACCGTCACGGATAAATAGCTCTCGACAAAGCTTAGGATCAATACTGGTATAAAGAACTTTTCTGCCCTGAACCACAGGAAGGCCGTAGAGGGAAATTGTCAGATTAGCAACAACACTGCCCTTTGATTTTGACCAGTGAGGCTCTGCGTAATTCTTTTTTACCAAATGCCTGCCGATTGACTCAACCCACAGTGGATCAATTGAGGCAACAGTTCTGGCAAAGAGTCTTGAGGTTTCATTCAGCTCTCCTGCACAGATCCACTTTGGCTTTTTCTTATTGAATACGGAAGATGGATGAATTACAAATTTGATACCACGGGCTCCTAAATACAGCCCCTTGTCATTATCATCATAATGACCAACCTGTGAAAGCAGACCACTTAAAATGGAGCGATGAACCGCATCATAACCTGCCGGCACATCATTTAAGGTATATTTAAGTATCTGACAGGAAGCTCTTAACTGACGGAGAAGATCAAACCATTCACGGACTCTCAGATAAGAGATAAACTCTGATTTCAGTTTTTTACGAAGCTGAGAGTTACTCATCTCTTTCTGGCACTTGCAGATATAATGATACAGATTAAGATATGCAAGAAAATCAGATTTCTCATCATCAAAACGAGAGTGCTGCTGACGGCTCTGCTCCTGTTTATCAACAGGTCTTTCTCGAGGATCCATAACTGCCATAGCAGAAACAATAACCAGGACCTCTGATAAAGCTCCTTCCTTGTTAGCCTCCACAAGCATTCTTGAAAGTCGAGGATCACAAGGTATTTTTGATAAATCCGTACCAATTTTGGTAAGTCTGAGCTCATCTGTAGACAAGCCTCGAGATTCATTTATGGCTCCTACTTCCTCTAAAAGTCTGATACCGTCAGTAATCTGTTTTCCTGATGGAGGATCAATGAAAGGAAAGACAGTGATATTTCCAAGTCTTAAGGACACCATCTGCAGGATAACCGAAGCCAGGTTGGTTCTTAAGATTTCAGGATCAGTAAAATCCTGTCTTAAGTCAAAATCTTCCTTTGAGTAAAGTCTTACACAGACACCTTCACTAACACGTCCGCAGCGGCCTTTTCTCTGATCGGCACTGGCTTTTGAAATTTTTTCAATTGGAAGACTCTGAACTTTGGTTCTTGGAGAATAGCGGCTGATTCTTGCGGTACCGGGATCAATAACATATTTAATACCTGGTACGGTTAAAGAGGTCTCTGCGACATTGGTAGCAAGAACAACTCTTACTGTTGAGTGAGGAGCAAAAATCTTATTCTGATCAGATGTGGCCAGACGGGCATACAGCGGAAGGATTTCTGTATTCGGCAGATGAGCCTTGGAGAGGAACTTGGCAATATCCATGATCTCTCGTTCTCCAGGAAGAAATACCAGAATATCCTCTCGGCCATACTCTTTGAACAGGAATCTTATGGCATTTAAAATACCATTTCTAAGATCCTTCTCATCTGTCTCAACCTCATCATCCGTATCGGAATCCTCAGTCTCACCTAATGGTCTGTAGACAACCTCAACAGGATAGGTTCTACCTGAAACCTCAATGATTGGAGCATTATCAAAATGCTCTGAAAAACGTTTGGTATTGATGGTCGCAGAGGTAATAATCAGCTTAAGATCAGAGCGAACCTTTAATAGTTTTTTTAGATAGCCCAGAAGAAAATCAATATTTAAAGATCGCTCATGAGCCTCATCAATTATGATGCAGTCATAATTCAAAAGCTTTCTGTCATGAGCTGTTTCGGCGAGCAGAATACCATCAGTCATAAGCTTAATATAGCTTGTATCCGATGTTACATCATTGAATCGGACCTTATATCCTACGCTCTGACCTAGTTCTTCACCTAGTTCTGCTGCAATTCTGGTACTTACAGCTCTAGCTGCAATTCGACGAGGCTGAGTATGTCCTATAAAGCCAAAGCGTCCGAGTCCCGCCTCAAGACACATCTTTGGAATCTGAGTAGTTTTACCTGAACCGGTTTCACCTGCAATAATTACAACCTGATTGGCTTTAATTGCCTCAATGATTTCCTCACGTTTCTGTGATACAGGAAGATTATCATCGTAGGTTAATTTAGGAATATGATTTTCACGCTCCTTAAAAAACTCAAGATACTCCTCAAGTTTTTCACTGATAGAAAGCTGAAGCTCAATTACCTTATCATTCTGACAAGAAGAGAGCTTATTAAGCTCCCTTGAAATTAGATGTCTGTGTCTGAAAGTTAATAATGGAAATCTGTTTTTTACGTCTGAGATAAATTTTTCTTGTTCTTTATTTGCCATAGCTAAGAGTATTCTTCGTCTTCATTTATACTGTCAAACAGCTGCTGCTGAGCAATCTTACGTCGACGTTCAAGTTCTTCCTGTTCTATTTTCTGCATAATGAGCTTATCTTTGCGTTTGCGTTCAAATTCCAGCATTAGCTCTGAAGTCAGATACAGACCAGCTCTTCTGATCTTGTCACCTTCAAGATCAACAACAACCAAAGATATTTTAATCAGATTTACCCTATCGCCAGGCTGAGGATATCCGCCAATATGATAGGACATGAAATCACCTAGAGTCAGAGTCTTCTCATAGGTGGTCAGCTCAAATCCATACTGTTCGCCTAATTCAACCATAAGCGTGTCAGCGGCATACATTTTATCACCTTTATATAAAGGCTGTCTCTTCTCTTTTAGAGGATGAGAGAACAGTGAATTCAGAAGAAGTTCGTCTGCATCACGTCCGATTAATGAGAGAATATCACCGACCTTGATTGGAGTATCCCCCTGACACTTAATCATTTTTCCATCACGGAAAATTGCCGCAACCGAAGTTCCCTTAGGAAAAGGAATAGTTCTTAAAACAGCGCCGTCAAAAGTTGGTTCTTTAATTCGATAGTTTAAAATCTCATAGTCATTTGAAAGCATAATGCCAACATCAGACTTGGTGATAGGAACCATAACCGAAGGTGTACATACCTTTAAAAACTTTGAAAGAGGAACAATCAGAGATCCCTGGAATAAAAGAGATACGATAACCACCACAAAAGCAACATTAAAATACAGCTGAGGATTATCCAGATTCTCAAATACAGGATAGATTGCAAGTACAATAGGAACAGATCCGCGTAGTCCTACCCAGGACATGAAAATCAGATCACGGTTATTATAGGCTCTAAAAAAAGGCTTAAGACAGAGAAATACCGCAATAGGTCTCGCAATAACGGTTATAACCACCGCAATAACCACACCTGGCAGCCAGTAGTTGAGCATCTCATGTGGAGTAACCAGTAAACCTAACATTAAGAACAGAGTGATCTGAGATAGCCAGGTAAAGCCCTCTGATACAGGCAGAATATAGCTTACATGTCTGGTTTTCTGATTACCTACGAACATTCCTATTATAAAAATCGCAAGGAAACCAGAACCATTCAGATAGGCGGTCACCGCAAAACCGACCAGCCCCATACCAATAACGAGAATACAGTACAGTCCAACACCTAATGAAATATTTGCAATGATAAATCTTGCAAGCGCGCCAAAACAGACTCCGATAAAAATACCAAAACCGAACTGAGTTGCAAAGAACAGAAGAGCCTCTGTTAAGGATGTAGCTTTGGCTGAGGCAAAGGCAATCATGGTCGTAGTAAGCAGAATTGCCATAGGGTCGTTGGTTGCAGATTCAATCTGCAGTGTACTGTTCACGTTAGTCTTAAGTGAAACTCCATCATTCCTTGATAGCAGAGAGAACACTGCTGCGGCGTCTGTGGATCCTACGATACAACCTAAAAGCAAAGACTCAATTAATGAGATATCCAAAAGCAGATAGGCTATGCCACCGGTAATTCCTGAGGTAAACACAACACCGATTGTTGCAAGAATCGTGGATTCGCTGGCAACTGATTTCATTGTCGAAAAATTGGTCCTAAGTCCACCATCAAGCAGAATAATCGCCAGCATCAGGTTAGCAATAAAAAAAGCGGATCTGTAATCAGTATACTGAATGTGAAGAATAACTCCGTCTTCACCTGTTAACATACCGATTGCAAGGAACAACAGCAACAGAGGTGTTCCAAAGAAAGAGGACAGTTTTGAAGCAAAAATAGCGAAAGACAGCAATAACCCCACAATAAAGAATGCGTAATTAATGTCACTTATCTGCATCGCATCCTCCTTGTCATGTTATTGTGGAAATATTCAGATTTGAACTCTTCACATTTCTTTTAGTGTCATACTTATATTCTAAATTAGAACCGGCTTTAAAAATAGTAATTTTCAAACATTTGTCAAAATTTTTTAAAATTTTTTCTTTCAATTACACAAGGTTAGAGAGCTTAAAAAAGAAATGGAATACAGTCCAAATTATATGCAGAAAAAAAACAATGCTGATGACTAATGTATTACACGAAATACTCTTAAAAAAGAGTCAACCATAAGACTATGTTAAAATGCAGACCTGTATTTAAGATATTCATCAGATAAGTTTTTACCTAAACAATTAGATTTTATTATGGAAGAATTTGGCTTAACCCGTGTTCCCTACTATCCGGAACTTAATGTAGTCAGAAGAGATACCATTACGAATGACTGCAGTCCTCTTGTTCTGTCGGTGTTGCTTTTCTGGCATTCAAAAGATAAATATGTAAGATTCAACGCCAGATGTCATACTCATCTTCTGGCAAGAAATCTCAGAGTTTCGCCTGAAGAGGTAAGAGGCGCACTGGAATATCTTTCTTACATAAAAATTCTTATTAAAAAAGAAGAAGTTATAACAACACAGAGCGAAGATCCCAACAAGAAAACAAAACTCAACGAATTTTATGATCTGGATTTTCACAGCCTTCACGAATTTTTAAAAGAAAAAGGAATTATCATTCCGGTGAAGGTCCTGAGAATGGCCTCAGATGATTATTTTGATTTCTACTCCTACATTAGTCCAAGACGCTTACCTGTTGTACAGGGACTTTTAGGCATGGTTAAGGGGGATAGATACGATACAGCTGCTCTGAATGCCTGCGCAATCATATGTGGAATCTGTCGTGAAAATGAATATGAGGATTTCTCATACAAAGCACTGGCTCCTGGATGGAGAATGCTCGCTCAGCCACCTGCAACACCATATGATGTGGTACAAAGATATCAAAGAGAGGGAGAGCGTTCCGTAGATATCGATCTTATGGATGGTTCTTTCTTTATGCCTGACGGAGATTATTTTGGAACAGAAAAACACAAAATCTGGCATTCAGGCAAGACTATGGAGCCAAGGATTCTGGCAGCTGCTCTATATCTTTGTTTTACAGCTGTAGATAAGGATATTGAATTCTATTCCGATCTGAGCATGGACGAACTAAAAGACGCCTTTGAGCTTTTGTACAGATTCACATCATTAAAAGGAAGAATCGGAGAATACTACTATCACTACAGAGATGTTCAAGGAGAAAAACTAAAAGAAGAACAAGAAAAATACAAAGCTATCCTGGAATCTCTAGATAGTCTTGAGACTTTCGATTTTTAGCGGAAGGCGCCTTTTGTGGCGCCATTTTTAAATCAGATTGATATTAAAGAAAGGATGGAGCTCGGCACTATCCTTTTCTGGCTGAGGATCAAACTCAATCTTATAGGCCTTTGCATCTCTGTCAGATTCAACAGAGAACACTATCTTCAAATCATTCCCATGAGCCTTAAGATCTTCGTTAACAGTATTTACTGCAATGCGAGCCGCAACTGAATTTGGGAAACCAAGAGAATCAGTTGAAATACTGCAGAAAGCCAGAGACTTAACTCCATTCTTTCTTGCCACCTTTAAAGCCTCTGTATAGCATGAGGCCAAAGTAGCCTTTTCTCTTGGAGAAATATTGAATCCAACCTTTGGACCGACCACATGAATTACAAATTTGCATGGAAGATTGAAGCCGTGAGTGATTGTAGCAGTGCCCTCTCTTGCCTCTCCTCCTCCTAAAATCTTATAGCACTCATAACGAAGCTGCAGACCAGCTGCAGAATGAATGCAGTTGTCTATGCAGTTATGCCCTGCCTGAAAGCAGCCTAAGAGAGATGGTGTTGCTGAATTTACGATGGCATCAACCTTTAAAGTGGTGATGTCCCCCTGATGAAGACTCATATTTGAATTGATTTTTGCCTTTAGAAGTCCCTCTGTCTGAACAAGCTTCTTTTCGGAAAGCTCTGCTTGCAGTAACTGATCCTGCAATGAAAAATATTCAGGAGGAAGTTTATTCTGCACTCGATGCATGTTCATAAGCCCTCTTAACAGAGCTCTCTGTGCAAAATAGTCATCAGAAAACGATTGAGCCTGATTCTTTAAACTAGGCACGTACTGTACTAATATGTCGATAAGCTTTTCTACTAAAGGTCCTTTCTCAATCATATTGGTTCACCTTTATGAATGTTATTTTTTTAGTTCTAGAATTTTTATACCTTTACCTGCATTTTTTGGCAACCTTCTTACTTTAAAAATTCGGTATGCTCTGCAACATAAATATTTTTTACATTCTTTTTATGAAAATCAGATCTGTATATAATTTTTTGAATTTTAAAATTTCTTGTGAAAAAACAGATAGATCCCTCACCACAAAAGACAAAAAGCTCAACAAGTTAGACAAAAGTAATTATTGTGGAAAAAATTACTTGAAAAAAAGCAGAGTTGGCACCATGTTTAAAGAGAACGAGTGAAACAGAAGTAAGGTTGAAAATATATGTCAGATAATACTCCTAAAGATAAAGACAGCCTTGATCCTGAGAAGATTAAAGAACTCAACGACAAAGTTGACTCCATCAAAGAGAATATTAGAAAAGGTGTTGAGGAACTAAAAAAGACAGAAGCTCTGATCAATGCCCAGAATGCTGATTCATTAAAAGCTCTCGCAGCAAAGCTTGCTAGTCTTGGCGAGAACATGGATGGTATTGATCTTCCAAAGTCCGAGCCAGAGGAGATGTTCGTAATTCCAACCTTTGGTCGACCAGTAATGCCATCTCAGATTACTCCTATGCAGATAAAATCGGACTATGAGGAGATCATCACTCAGATTGCACAGTCAGAGAAAAAGACCTTTGCTATTTTTGCAATCGACGAAAAACTTGAGAAAAAAGGAAAGATCAGACCTAGCGATTTTCCTAAGATGGGAACTCTGGTCAAACTGCTACACGCAAAAGCCGTTCCTGGTGAGGTTCATTTTGTCTGTGAAGGAATTGAACGTGTAACTATCCAGGAGTGGAAGAGCTTTAACGGCTCCCCAAAGGCAGTTTTGGAGTATCCTGAAAACGAGATGCCAGAACCTGGCTCAGAGGATGAAGTAAAGGTTAAGGCTTATGCCATGAACCTTGTATCCCTGCTTCAGGAACTGTTGCCACTAAATCCAATGTACTCTGATGAAATGCGTCAGTATCTGCTTCGCTTTGATCAGAATGATCCTTCTCTTTTGGCAGACTGCGCAGCATCTGTTACAACCACCTCAGCAAAATCCCTGCAGAAGGTTTTAGACTGTACCAATATTCTAAAGCGTCTGGAGTTATCTCAGGATCTGCTACAGAAGGAACTAAAGGCCGCAAAGCTTCATGACGAGATAAAAACCACCGTAAATGAGAAACTCTCAAGAAAGCAGAAGGAATATGTTCTAAGAGAACAGCTAAAACAGATTCAGAAAGAACTAGGGACTCGTGCTGACAGTTCATCTGAGGCAGATGAATATGTAGACAGGATGAAGAAGTTATCTCCACCAGACTACATAACCAAGAGATTCGAAAAAGAGCTAAAAAAGCTAAATACACTTGACCCTAATTCACCAGAATATGCAGGACTTACAAATTATCTGGATATTCTGACCTCAATTCCATGGGGAGAAGTTGCCAAGGAAGAACTCGATATCGCAAAAGCCAGAAAAATTCTGGATGAAGATCATGAAGGCCTAAAGGATGTTAAGGATCGAATTCTGGAATTTCTGGCAGTAGGAGCTCTTAAGGGAAATACCAACGGTTCAATTCTGCTGTTTGTAGGTCCTCCTGGTGTTGGTAAAACCTCTATTGGAAAATCAATTGCTAAAGCTTTAAACAGACCATTCTACAGACTGTCCTTAGGCGGTGTTAACGATGAATCTGTGATTAAGGGCCATCGCAAAACTTATGTAGGAGCAATGCCGGGAAAATTTGTTCAGGCGCTGCGTGAAGCCAAGGTTATGAATCCTGTAATCATGCTTGATGAAATCGACAAGCTGACCAGATCATATCATGGTGATCCTGCCTCAACTCTGCTTGAGGCCCTAGATCCAGAACAGAACAACGGCTTTATGGATCATTATCTGGATGAGAGACTGGATTTATCAAAGTGTCTGTTTATCTGTACAGCAAACACAACTGATACCATTCCGCCAGCTCTTTTGGATAGAATGGATCCGATAAGACTTTCTGGATACATCAGTCAGGAAAAACTGGCCATTACCAAAAAGCATCTGCTGCCAAAAGGACTTGAGAAGGCTAACATGAAAAAGAGCCAGCTTAAGATCTCTGACAGTGTTCTCAAAAAGATTATTGAGGAATATGCTCGTGAGAGTGGTATGCGTTCAACTCAGAGAGCTATCGATAAAATCATCCGTAAAGCAGCCGTTAAGATTTTAGAGGGAGAAAAGTCGGTAACTATAACCGCCTCCTCTCTGTTTGACTACCTTGGAACAGCACCATTCAAACGAGAAAAGAAACTTGAAGGAGTTGGTGTTATCACTGGACTTGCGTGGACCTCTGTTGGAGGAGCCACCCTTCCTATTGAGTCATCAAGGGTTAACAACGATGCAAAGGGATTTGAACTGACAGGCTCTCTGGGAGATGTCATGAAGGAATCAGCTCATATTGCCTACAGCTATGTTCAGTCACATATGGGAACCTTCTGTAAAGAGAAAAAGGATTTCTTTAAAAAAGCGTTCATCCATCTGCATGTACCAGAGGGAGCAACTCCAAAAGATGGTCCTTCTGCAGGTGTAACCATGGCAACAAGCCTTTTATCTCTTGCCATGAATAAGGCTCCAAGAAAAGGATTTGCCATGACAGGAGAGCTTTCTCTTACCGGTCAGGTTCTGGCAATCGGAGGCATAAAGGAGAAGACTATTGCTGCAAGACGAATGGGTATTACCAACATCATCTGTCCTAAGGCTAATGAGTCGGATGTAAAAGAACTGCCAGCAGAAGTTACCGAAGGTGTCACCTACTACTATGCAGATACATTCAACGATGTAGCAAAAGTTATATTCGCTACAGGCAAGACCAAATAGTTGTCCCAAAGGTCATTCCGATAATCTAAGTAACGCCCTGATTTGAATATAATTCATCAGGGCTTTCTTCTATCCAATAGATAGGAAAGTAGTTAACTTTATAATGTTCATCTGATTCTTAAAAGAAAATTTTCGCTGCATTTTCAACTTAATTGACCGTATATCCTCATTTCTTACAGCAGAGCTGACAATATACTGCCGATTATTTGAAAAAAAATGGAGAGAAAAAAAACAATGAAAGACTGAAAAGAATTTAAAGAAAAGATAAGATTAAAGCCGTCCCAGACAATTACGTCTGGGATAAGCTTTTTTTGTAAAGATTACTTAGACTTCTTTGCAGCTTTCTGCTCAGCAATTAAGTCCTCTAAGTGCTCTTTCTGAGCCTGAAGTTCTTCCTCGGATAAGGCAGTCTCTTCAGTCTTTGAGAACTTTGAGGTTAGAGAATCAAAAGAACCTAAAATCTGCTCCTTGTGATCCTGGAAAAGCTTATAGCCAACAGCACCAGCAACAACACCTGCTGCTAAACCAATAAAGAAATCAGTCTTGTTAGATAACATAATTATCTCCTTTTATATAGTTAGTCTTAAAAATTATAAATTATCCAGATCCTGATTACGCTTAATTTTTTCAAAATTAAACTTCTTATCAAAAAGAATTCTGGCTGAATTAATAACAACACCTATTGTTGCAGCATTATGAATGGTTGCCGCAATAAGAGGATTGATCTTTCCTAGCGCACCTAGCATCATTGCTGCAGAATTGATGGCTATTGTCGCAGCAAAATTCTGACGAACCAGTCCCATGGTGGATTTAGATAATTCCATAACCTTTGCAAGTTTTAAAGGTTCATCAGAAGTAATTGTAATATCGGCCGACTCCATGGCAATATCAGTAGACTTTCCACCTAGAGCTACACCAATATCGGCATAAGCCAGAGCAGGAGCATCATTGATACCGTCACCAACCATCAGAACCTTTGAGTAACTCTGCTTACTTGCTACAAATTCAGCCTTCTCATGAGGAAGAACATCAGACTTGTAACCATCAAGATCAAGTTTTCCTGCAACATACTCTGCTGTAACCTTGTTGTCACCAGTAAGCATTATGATTTCGTCAACACCGTTTCGGCGGATTCTGTTAAGAGTCTTCTTGATATCCTTGCGGATTGGATCTGTGATTACCAGTGCACCTAGGAGCTCACTGTTTCTTGCCACGTAAATAATATTGCATTCCTTTGAAAAACCAGATCTGTCAATATCATTCACGCCAGGAATTTTCTTCTCATTCATGAAGGTTCTGCTTCCAACCAGGATCTCTCCACCCTTATAGGAATCAAAATCAGAAACATTAGCGCATATACCACGACCGACAACAGTCTCTGTCTTAACTTCATGAGGAACATTCCAGTTCTTATCATGAGCATAATTAATTACAGCTTCAGCTAAAGGATGAGATGAAGATTTTTCTGCAGCTGCAGCTAATAGAACCAGCTCTTTCTCCTCAATCTCATTGCATCTGATAGTATCAATCAGGATTGGATGACCATCAGTAATTGTTCCGGTTTTGTCCAGAATGACAGTATCAATATCAGCTAAAGTCTCAATGAAGTTACCGCCTTTAACCAGCACACCTATCTGTGCGGCCTTACTGATTGAAGCTGAAATTGCAGTTGAAGTAGAAAGCTTCAGACCACAGCTGAAGTCAATGAAGAACATGTTTAATACACGCTGGAAATCACGGGTTACACCATAAACAACGGCAGCAGACAAAAATGAAATAGGCACTAGGGCATTAGCCATTCTGTCTGCAAAGTTCTGAATTGGAGCTCTGCGATTCTGCGCATTCTCCACCATGTTTATGATACGGGCAAGATTGGTTTCATCTCCAACCTTGGAAACCCTGATTGTTATTTCTCCAGAGCGAACCACTGTACCTGCATAAACTTCCTGCTTTATAGTCTTAAATGCAGGAATTGACTCACCGGTTAAGGAAGACTGATCAATTGAAGCCTCACCTTCAATAATCACACCATCCACGCAGATCTTCTCTCCAACGTAAACAACAACCTCGTCATTGACCATTACATCGTCAATGCTTACCTTGGAGACATGCCCCTTCTTATCCTTTAGCCATACATATTTCTCCTTCATATCAAGAAGATTTGAAATATGCTGACGAGCCTTCTCTGCCGCACCAATAGTCAGCATTTCTGCAAAATTGGACAGAACTAATAGGGAAAGACTGGATTCAGGTTTTCCTGACAGCACAGATGCCAGCACGGCTGTTGCAGTTAAGGTATCAGCATTTGGAGCCTTTTCTTTAATAAGGCCCAACACGCCTTCCTTGAAAATATCCTTGGCAATCAGCAGAACAAAAGCTGTTCTTAAAAAAGACAGATTGGTAAATGCTGTTGGAGAGAGACGTTTGAAAGCCTCTAAAGCACCAAAGCCAAAAAGAGAAACCAGAGCCTTGAATTTGTAGTTATTTAATTCTTCTGATACAGCCTTGATGTCATTTCTTTCTTTTTTTGCTTTGGCTTTAAGTTCATCTCTCACAGGAACAAGTCTTAAAGCAAACAGAGCCTTAGCTAAAGAAAGCTTGTCCCTAGCATAAACGCTTAAGGTATTGTCCTTTAATATACAGGCAGAAACTACACCAGGAACTTTTCTTAGCTTATATTCAAGAACAGCCGTTCCTTTGGCACTGTATTCCTGCTCTAGCTTAGTTGTATAGTGAAACACCTGTGACATTATTTAGTACCACCCTCAAGGATCTTATAGCCCCACCATACTAAAGAAGGGCCACTTGGAACCTGATTCTGTGTAAAGACTTTGTAACCGCCCCATAATAGGCAGATTGCACCGACAATAACGGCAAGATCAGCAATTCCGTTGGTGGAATTCTTTACACAGGAATTAACTTTCGTTGTGTAATTTCTTAATGACTGACCAATTAAAGAATTTCTACCTATAGATGCTGCCTGCTGACCTACACTATATGCTGAAGCTGCACCAAGAGTTGAATTTGCAAACTTGGTCTTACTTTCTGCAACCTTCAGAGTCTGAGCATTCAGATGCTCAAATACGGTATCAACATCCTTTTCTTCACTCTTATAGGTCAGAAGAATGGTGCCGGTGACATTGTTAACAGAGATCTGATCAAAAAGTCCCAGACCTTTAAGCTTGGACTTTAAGGCCTCACCAAAGGCTTTATCCTTCAAAAGAACACTTTTATAGCGTCTTCTGCCTTCTATACTGTGTAAACAGGTAAACATAGCTAATTTAGTATTCTCGTTAATCTTCTTGTTTGAATAATTATTAAAAACCATCTGCATCAAAGGCTGAGCTACAGCGATTAGGACAGACAAAACGGTAAGATTCATTTAATTTTCCCTACTTTCCCGCCTTTTTCCGAAGGCATTGTTCTATTTCAAGCAATTCTTTGTTCGAGGCTAATTTATCCACATCGTATTCAATCAGGATCGAGCCTGTTACTTCATTAATGGAAAAGCTATCCAGTTCCTTAAACTGAGAAAAATATTCTTCAAGAGCCTTTGCATTTTCATAATTACCCCTAACAAGAGAGCTATAGCCTCTGATACGACCAGGGATGTAGCTTGCAACGGTTACAGTTGAAAGAAAATATTTTTTTTCGTTAAAAAACTGAGATAAGAAATTAAACATAAGTTACCTTTAAATATTTTTTATCAATTGTATTACCTAATTAAAGCGTGAGCATAGTCAAATCTTTATTACTAATAAGTAATACGAATTAGCACAGTCTAACAGGTATGATAAAAATACAGGAAATAATGTTTAATAAATTCCATAATCAGCATAAATTAGCCATAGCTAATTAGTATATGCTAACAGAAAAACTAATAATTTTCATATTAAAAAAAATTTTTTTTTGAAAGAATTAACAATAAAGAAATAGCAGAAAAAATCCTGCTATTAAGTGAACCATTATGGTGAAGAATTAGACTAATCAGCTGTGTACGGAAGAAATACCTTCTGAAGATCAGATTCATCTAAAGTTTTGTACTCCCCCTCTTCAAGAGAATCATCTAACTTTAGCTGTCCAATATAAAGACGTTTAAGCTCTGTTACTTCATTGTTTACGCACTCAAAAAGTCTTTTGACCTCATGAAAACGACCTTCAGTAACCGTTACCAGAGCTTCATGTTCTGAGAGGATCTCAAGCAGAGCACTCTTGTATCTGATTTTCTCCTCCGGATGTTTCAGTCCTTTTTTGAAAAGCTCAACATCCTTTGGAACAATCGGGGCTCGAGTTGAAACCTGATACGTCTTTGTTACCTCTGATTTAGGAGAGGTTATCTTATGATTAAGATCCCCATCATCAGTCACCAGCAGAAGCCCAGTAGTATCTATATCCAGCCTGCCAACACAGTGCATCTGAGTAAACTTTGGAATATCACTGAAGATATTTATAACTACAGGATTATTGTTATCTCTGTCGGCACAGACATACCCTGCTGGTTTATTAAGCATAAAAACACGTTTTTTAAATCCGTCTGAGGCTTCAACCTCGTAACCGTCGATAACGATTTCGTCGGTTACTAAAATCTTTGCAGCAGGATCTAAAACGATTTCACCATTGACTTCAACCTCGCCTGCCTTAATAAGCTTTGCGGCAGCAGAACGAGGAACATCGAAGTTATGAGATACAGCCTTGTCTAAACGAAGGGTATCCTTAGCCATTATATTTTCCAAAGATCAGGGTAGCATTAGTACCACCGAAACCAAAGCTGTTTGACATAATGGTATTCAGGGTTGCCTCACGAGCGGTATTAGCTACAATATCAAAGCCCTTGGCATTCTCATCTAAGGTTTCAATATTAATAGAAGGTGCAATAAAGTTATTCTGCATCATAATCAGACTGAAGATTGCTTCATTTACACCAGCTGCGCCTAACGCATGTCCTGTCATGGATTTAGTTGAGGAGATTGGAGGACAGTGCTCTCCAAATACAGCACGAATTGCCTCAAGCTCCTTGATATCACCTAAAACAGTGGCTGTACCGTGAGTATTGATATAATCAATCTTTGAGTTACATGTCTCAAGAGCCTGTTTCATACATCTTAAGGCACCTTCACCTGATGGTGCTACCATATCATAGCCGTCAGAGGTTGCACCATAACCGACGACCTCTGCAATGATGTCAGCGCCCCTTGCCTTGGCATGCTCTTCAGACTCTAAAACCAGAATACCGCCACCGGCACCGATAACAAAACCGTCACGATTTGCATCATAAGGTCTTGATGCCTTCTCAGGAGTCTCATTAAAGCCTTTTGATAATGCGCCCATTCCGTCAAAAAGACATGAAATAGTCCAGTCTGCAGATTCACCGCCACCTGCAAACATTACATCCTGCCTGCCCAAAGCAATCTGATCACAGGCAAGAGCAATACAGTGAGCAGAGGTTGAACATGCTGAGCTTATGCTCATTGAAGCTCCTCTGATCTTAAATGCGGTGGCAAGGTTTGCAGAAACAGTTGAACTCATAGCCTTAGGAACTGCATATGGACCAACTTTCTTTACACCTTTCTCAACGAGAATGTCTGCAGATTCAACAATAGTTCTGGTGTCTCCGCCGCCAGAACCAGCAATCAGACCTGTTCTTTCATTGCTTACGTCTTCATCGCTAAGACCAGCCATACTGATTGCTTCTTTCATGGCAATATAGGAATAAGCTGCAGCTTCCCCCATGAAACGAAGAACTTTTCTGTCTATCAGCTCTTTTAAGTCTAAATCTACAAGGCCGGCTACCTGGGAACGCATTTGTTTATCAACAAAGTCCTGAGCCTTTTTAATCCCTGATTTACCTTCTTTTAGTGACTTTAAAACTGCATCTACGCCTACACCAATCGAAGATACAATTCCGTAACCTGTAATGACAACTTTTTTTAATGTCATACGTACTCCAATAAAATAAAGTTTTTTTTATATGTTATGTGCGCACATTGAACCGCATAAAGTGTGCAAGATTGCGGTTTAGTGCATTGACGAATATAAACTTCAGATGAATTATAACAATTATGTATTCCTGTGAATACCTCTTGATACCTATCACAATAAAAGTTGTCCTATTCTTGCTTCATCGATCACAACATTGTTAATAATAGAATTTACGCTCAAAAAGTCAGAGGAAGTCTAACAGAATGGGAACGCAAAAAAAACTAAGCTTTTGATTTGAATTTCTGAATTTTGTTGTATAATAGCGCACGTTGAAAAGACGATATATAACGTATATATCAGCTTAAACCAGTATTATTTAGGTATTTATTTTTTTATATGGCAAAAGAAGAAAGCATTGAAATGCAGGGAACAATCCTAGAAACCCTGCCAAATACTATGTTCCGCGTTCAGCTGGAAAACGGTCATATCGTTATGGCCCACATCTCAGGAAAGATGCGTAAGAATTACATCAGAATTCTTACTGGTGACAAGGTTACTGTTCAGATCACTCCTTACGATCTGACAAAAGGCAGAATCACTTTCCGCGCCCGCTAAAAAATCCCCTAAAAAATATTTAACCACTTAATGCGTACAGTATTAAGTGGATTAGTTTATTCTTAATTTTTCAAAAATTTGGAAGAGCTTGCTGTGTCTTTAAAAGAACTTATAAAAAGGTATTTTCTTTTCTTTATTTCTGTTGTTTTTCAAGGAATTGCGATTGCTTTAATTACATTTGCAAATATAGGAACAACTCCTATTTCTTCTGCAAACTATGTACTGTCGCTACACTCTGCCTTCACTCTTGGAGAAACAACTCTTATATTTAATATTCTGCTGATGATTCTTCAGGTAATGTTCATCTCTATAGGAAATGATCCACTGAAGAAACACGCTGTGAATCTTTTAATGCAGATTCCTGTCTGTCTGATTTTTTCCGGCATGATAGATCTGGCTATGAATCTTCTGAGAGTATCTCTTCCTGAAGAAATCAGTTACATCCTTTCCTGGATTCTGGTTATTTCAGGTACAGTACTTCTCGCATTAGCTGTATCTATGTCTGTAACATCAAATGTTGCTATGGTTCCAGGAGAATACTTTATTAAGATCTTCCATCCTCTTGTTAACCGAACATTCAGCTTCGTAAAGACCTTCTTTGATATCTTTCT
>AUXO013334455.1_pt1 | contig 26385 bp, 37 predicted proteins | sample 768731 | NCBI WGS metagenome assembly AUXO01 (sample SAMN02715735, study PRJNA202380) | gut metagenome | biome: sheep rumen | host: Ovis aries | place: New Zealand: Palmerston North
ACATAGTGATCCGTCCGAAGGGTCGGGAGCGTCCGAAGGGTCGGGAGCGTCCGAAGGGTCGGGAGCGTCCGAAGGGTCGGGAGCGTCCGAAGGGTCGGGAGCGTCCGAAGGGTCGGGAGCGTCCGAAGGGTCGGGACATGGTGGACAAACTACACAATGCACTGTCAACAGTGCAATTTATCGCGTTTTTTATTGCGCATGTGCGCAGGTATGCGTACAAATGCGCCTAAAGAAATACCGTAGGTCTACGGTATAGCAGTACAACTGTGCACGGTACCCGTGTTAAGAACCTTGAAAATTTCATAAAATGCGTGATCTGGCAAATTTACGCAGTCCGTTATCACACTAAAAACGGGATAGCTGTCGGAAAACGGCTGGGTTGAAACGCCCAAAAAGTGTGTCCACTTTACGGATGTAAAGATCCGACTCCGCACGGATAAAAGGTGTTGCTGCATAGGCGCACAGAATATGCGAGAGAGTTGTGAGAGCTAAAACTCACGCCCAAACTGTGGGTAAAAACAAGTGCTCTGGGAGTTTTGCGCAATAGCTGCGCCCTCTCGGAATTGTCATAAAAATCACGGTAGAACAAAAAGCTGCCGTTATTATAAACAGGTGGTTTGCGCTGCTCCTGTACATCTACACAAATCACCTGTATTAAGCTGCGGTCTGCCGTCCGGTGACAAATGCACACAACACCTATGCTCTGTTGGGTTTTACGGGTGACGTGTGTGCTGCCATTAAGACGGTCTGACCTTGGTTTAATACATACACAACAGAGATGTACAAAGAAAATGGGTCTGACTTGATTTGACCCTTGAATTTTACATACGCAACAACTGTGTGTGTTTGCAGTTTTTGCGTGAATTCACACAAACACAGTCAGGAGTACATATGAAATACTTTGAAATGTGGACACTTCACAAGGAGTCCGTTATAGCCGCTATGGTTAGAAATCTGAATTCAGACCTTGAAAACGGTTATGACCCGCACGGGTCGTCCATTCGCACGCAGAAGGAACGGATAGATGCCTACAGAGTAGGTTATGACACTTCATTCCAGCTCCTTACAGAAATGGGCGCCGCAAACGGATTTGATGCCGTTGAAAGATGGTGCAGACTCGACCTTATACGCAGTGGTGCTATAGCATAAGCCATGCTGCGCTTCAATTCAACAGGCATATAAAGCTTTTTAATGCTCAGAATAACTATGCCTGTTATTGACATAACATCTATGGCATAAAAAGCCTCGGAAGGGGTCACGGAGGTGTTAAAACGCCGTGCCGACAGCGATGCATTCGCAATAGTGATTGCACGCAATACCCATGACTCAATTCATAACTGCTTTTCCGAATTTGGTAACTGCTTTTCGGAAAATCGTAACTGCAATTTAGAAAATGGAGGAAATAACCATGCTCGAACGGAAATTCACTTTCAAAAACAACAAATTTGCCCTGCTGAACAATGATAATCGGTATACCATCATGATTTGGTGTGATGGTGCATATACTCAGCTATATTCGGGAACATATAAGACCGCTGATGAAGCCATAAATGCTGCCAAGAACTGCTTTAAGCTTATGTGCATGGGATTTATCCCTATGCCTTCGATTTCATAATCGCAAAATCAAAATCTGGAGGGATAGCCATGAGTATGAATGAACAGCTCGCATATATTTCAAGAACCACCATGTTCGCGCACATCCGCATGAAGTGGTTTGTGCTTATCATCACAGGAAACGCTACAAGGGGCTATAACATTGCAATAAGCAATCCCGACAACTATGTTCCTGCGTTCGACAGCACAAAGCGCACACATTTTAACAATTATGCGGAAGCGTTCCGCTACATAGCCGACTGCATGAGTGTAGCAAATAGCTATCTTGCTACGATATAACTGCAAATTTAAAAATCTGGGAGGAATAACAATAATGAAATCAATAATAATCAGCGCAATTATTATAGCGCATGGATATTCAATTAATGATAACATAACAGCAAGGGGACAGGAGTGGGTATACACCGATGCCCCGCAGGGCGACTGCATAGTTGTATTCGACGACAACGGCACACCCGACGTAATAGAGGACGATATCATCAAGTCAATAACTGCGTTTAAGGAATCGGAGGCAGTATGAAAATGAAAATATGGTATCAAATCAAGAGGTTATTGCTACATCTTTCGACCATTTCAACGCACACAAGATGTGGCTTGACACCATAACTGCATAATCTAAATCTGGGAGGGAATAGCATGACTTCAATTCACTACGAATATAACTATATATTCTGGCAGGACGAGAATCTTACGTCCTCCGACGACCACTACCACTACAGCGTAGTGGCTCACGATCCGCCCACTACAAGTGCGGACGGTGTTCCGCCTTAGCTCGTCAACAAACTAACATCATGATAGTGACATAAGTTCAGTACATGTCTGCCTGTTTTGGCTGTTAAGATGTGTGCTGAATTGGCTCGCATATAGTCGCCTCCCCGTGGCGTGAGCTGGGTAACGCTAAGACTATAACTGAAAAATCTAAATTTGGAGTGAGGTATATGTATCCGATGCTTATAACAGTGGCGTTCGTAGCCACAATAGTGGCGTTCGCCCTTCAAATCAAGGACATGGTAAAAGAATGTAAGTCATTCTTCTTCGTGCCCGATGAAGAAGACGATAACTGAAATGGAGGAAATAAAAAATGAGCGTAGTAATAGGCGACGGCAGAACCATGATCTGCACCCGTGAAGAGGTGGAATCTCTCATCAAACGGATGAAGAGTGTTATCAACTCGCATGCAGAGTTGATAGACGAGTCAACTGAGGACAGAAAAATCACGCATTTCGGCAAAATGATAACTCCAATCGGAGAAATTGCCGATATTCTGACAAATAAATATACAGGTGAGCATCATAGCTGCATATGGTCAGTCGCTTATAATGATGACATCATCATTCCTAAAGGCGATACATTCATGGTGAGTTACTGTACGTATCTCAAGACAATAAGCCTTGATAATCACTGTCGGTTTTTTGCGCACCCATATTATTTCGCAGTGATAACTCCATTATCGCTTTTTGGAGGAAACCCTTTGTTCAGTAGCACGTATATGCGTGGCTTTAAGCCTGAGCAGATGGTAGAAAACAACATAGATATGCTCAAGAAGCGTTCGTTTGACGAAGACGATTGGGACAACTGGCATGGCTATGGTGATTACGCATGCGGTAGCGGAAAAGCTGCAATGATAATTGGAAAATCAAGTCTTGAGAAGTACAAGTTCGATATAGCGAAACTTGTAGAGGAATATAATCCCGACGAATTCCTTGATAAGATAAACAATGTTCTCAACTGCGAACAGTCATTATATGTTATTACATGCAACACACACGAATGGCATGACGAAGATAATGACTATTCGACTGATATCGAATTTGATATCGAATCATACGACCCGACAAAAACATACAACAACCGTATGTATTTCGTAGATGAATAACTGCAAATTAGAAAGTGAGGAATAACTATGTTTTTCAAAGTAACAGATAAATATGCAATAGCAACTCTCGACGATATTAAACGGATCGAAGAAGAAGTGCGCACAAACGGCAAAGCGATAACTCCAATTGGAGAATGTGTCGATACATCAAATTTTCCCTCCTGTGTTATAACAGGAGAGCCTACCGATGATGAAGATATTACCTTTGAGGTCATAGCAGAACATTATTTCGATGGTACAGAATTCTACATTCGTCCTTTAGAAATGGAAACACGCACTGAAAACTTCAGCGACAAAATAATCACAAAATCACACCTTGTAAAACACAAGTTTGACATTGTATGGCATATGATGGATTATTGGTTCAACAATGATACATACAGATATCTGATGAATCTTGTTGACGAGTACATTAATAGCAGCTCAGAGGAATTTCTGATGATAACCAACTACGATCCTCTAACAGAGGATTATGTATCAGAACTTGTCCCTGCGGAACGGCTCTCGTGAATAACTGCAAATCAGAAAGTGAGGAATAACCATGAGTATGATAAATGAAAAGGATTTGCACTATGAGTATTCGAGCCGAGGTTATATGCTCTACTACAAAGGAGAGCCTATAGGCGGGGCAGGAATATCCAAAAGAGCAAGAGGTCACAGAGGAAACGTTAATATGTTCCGTGATTTGGCTGAAGCGGAAAAGCAAGCCATTTTGAATGGTCGTGGCAGCAAATATATGCTTGACAACATAAAGGAGATCGCTAAGAGAGAACTGAAATAACTGCAAACGCAGTTTTCATATAATCCACAATCAATTTAACGCTGTCCTATCGGCAATACGGGGAGAAAAGGAGTAAAATATGTGTATAATTGCTTTCTCAAGAATCGGAGAACCCCTTCCCAGCCACGAAACAATGAAGACCATGTGGGAGAATAATCCCGATGGAGCAGGGTTTATGTACGCCCTCAATAACAAGGTGCACATCAGAAAAGGCTTCATGCAGTTTGACGAACTCATAACTGCAATTAACGAACTGCCCATAGACACTAAGGCAGTACCGTTCGCCATTCATTTCAGAATTGGTACGCACGGCGGAAACACCCCACAGAATACCCATCCATTCCCGATCTCACGCAAGGTAAAACACTTGCGAGCACTCTCATATGACTGCGATGTCGCCTTTATGCACAACGGAATCATCCATTCCGTTGAACTTATCAAGAAGTCCATTTCCGATACCATGGAATATGGACGGCAGATACTCGCCGACCTGTACGAACTCGATTCAGAGTTCTACAAGCGCAAGTCGTTGCAGATTCTTATTGAGGAAAGCATCAACGGCAGCAGAATGATTTTCCTAAATGGAAAATCAGAATTTGAATTACTCGGTGACTGGATAGAGGACAATGGAATATATTATTCCAACAACACGTTCAAAGCATATAGGACGCCGAAAACGTTCTGGAGCAGCTCATACAACGGTTGTGGCAGTGGCTATAACTACTCATGGAACAAGGACAGTTATACTTCAGATGGATATAGCGATTTCAAGCATCTGAAAATGTCGGAAATCGACTCAGAAGAACTCAAGGATGAGCTCGATGAAATCGAGATCAGGACATTGTATTATATCCCAAATAACTGCTATTATGACTTCGGGGACGGATACCTGTACGAAGTCGAAGCCGATATGATGGCTGACAAAGACGGCAGGTTATATGTGTATGAATACGATACAGACGCATACGAATGCGCATACGGAACAATCTACACCGAAAATCTTCTGGTGTGGAAGCCTGACCCCGACAAGGACGACAGCGACGAGTGCGCAGTCCTTAAGTAGTCCTCAAGTAACTGCAAATAACCTATACGCTGACCTAACGGCATGACGGGGAGAAAGTGAGAAAATTATGAGATACTTTAACTCTTTAGGACTTGTTTACAAAATAGTCGGCGCCGAGACAGAACGGTCTCTCTATTATCTTGAGCCGAATTCATGTTTCTACTCTTCAATGAGTCAGAATACACTCGACCCTGTATTCATGGTTTACAATAATAACAGCGAACGCCCAAGTGTTAGTATCACTATGAGCGACGACTGCCATGCGGAACTTATTAGAAAGATGCCGCTAATTAACTGCGTATCAGGGGAAATCAACTGTTGCGGCAAAATCAGGTACGAAGAAAATGAAGAATTCCGTACAGATGAGTTTAAACTCATTAAGGACAATACTGTCATCACCACCGACGAACGCTCAATAGCTCTCCATGACATAACTGACATTCAGTTTTCTGAAATAAGTGACGACGACATAAGCTGTCTGCTCTATGACAGAACAAGTCAGATGTATAGCTTGGCTGATATCGAGAGTTGTGCCAGCAATCACAACGTAATCAATGGGGAAGTAGACTGCCTGATTATTATAGGTCGATCTAAACCTATTAACATGAATACGCCTGTTATGGTGGATACCAACCAGATACATCAGTCCGCCAGAAGACTGATAATAGACACAGTCTACGACTACTTCCGCATAACTGCAAACGACGAATTTCACTCATATGCTTGCATTAGCTATAACGGTCGATTCGTCACAATTATAGATGAATGCGGCGAAACATTCAATATACCGTCTTTCCTCGTGAGGGAAAGCACAAGCTACTCATTCAGCGATTGTGGATTAACTTCCACAAATCTCGGCGACAGACTTAGAGTCGGAACCATCATATCAAGATACGACAAGCGTTACGTAATTATCGGACGTGATGCCCGTGGACGGTACATAATGTCTCCCTACGATGAGGACTTTATAACATCAAAATTTACTGACTTCATGGATGGAGTACCTGTCACTGAATATTATAACGTTACATCGCGATCAGGCATGGGTGCCTACATTTTCGAGGGCTTTGTCTCATCGAGAGAACTCGATTACATCATGTCAAATTATAATGTCGAAAGCAATAACTGCATTTCTGCAATTGAGCCGAACAAGCTCTCAGTATACGCTGTGGTAACTCTGAAGACCAAAGATGAACTCATCGAGGAGTTCGGCTATAATAACACGGGCAAAGAACCCGATACGCTCGTGCGGTACACTGAAACCCTCGCTAAGTATGGCGGAAAAGACCTGACTATAACTGGAGTTTACGGTGACAGATACACCGTGGCTCTTACAGACAGTGCAGAAGACGGTACGATTATAGACGCCGACGACCTTGCAGAAGTTCTCGTCAGCATCGACATGATACGTGGTGGCGGCTATAAAAAGCCAACCGTCAACAATAATATATCATCTCCAGATAAGATGATTCTGGAGACGATGAACTCTCCAATAACAAATATCGTGTCGTCTGGATGCAATCGTTACGACATGACCATAGTATCATGCGATATAGTTCCTCGTACAGAACGTGTAAGTATCCTGCGCCAGTCTGATAACTGGATTTGGGTTTTTACTAATACAGGTGATGCAATGCGCTACAACAATGCAACGGTCAACGCTGTAGTCACTGACGTGGCGCATGCGCTGGAGTTTGAAAAGATTTCCAGTGCATCAATCGAAGGAATTCTCGTCTATGATGGACACCTGAACGGGTTTGCCGAAATAGACAAAACGTATGTTTATGGCGCATACAGCAAGATTAGCTGATAACCGCAATTATAAATTTCATTAACAAAAAACCTATGCTGTCCTATCGGCACGACGGGGAGAAGGAGTTTATTATGATGTACATATTCAACTACAACGAACTTACAGAAGAGCAGATTGCCACCTACGAAGTATCCGAGGGTGATACCGTCGAAATTACACTCGATGAGTGCACTCCTGAGCAGATCGACATTCTCCTTGAACGGGAAGAAGTCTATCGCTGCACCGACTGCGGCGAAATCATAGAAGACGGCGGGCAGTACGAACTCCATGACGATGAAGACGACTTTATCGGTTACCTCTGCGGCGATTGCATATGTGACTATGAAGAGGACGACGAGACTGGATACTGGTACCATAGCTCCAATATGGTAACTGTAAATCCTGATACGGGAGATGAAGTCATCGTCTTCAGAGGCTCTGATACTGCAAGATATGCATATCGCTGCGACGATTGCGGCGAACTGTTTGGTCGTCACATCATCTACAGCAATAATAGAGATGTTTGTCCTAATTGCTGGGACAGATACGACTACACAGAATGCCACGGATGTGGTGACTACATAAGGTCCGACGAAGCGTATTACAACGACGATGACGGCTATGACTACTGTGAATCTTGCTATGACGATTTGAACGAAAATATTGAAGAGTATCACCACGATAACGACCAGTCTGAACTGCACTTCAGAAGATGCAGCGATGAGGACAGTTCAATAACCGAATATCTCGGTGTCGAGCTTGAAGTAGAGTCCGAAGACGGTGCGTCCACATGCGAACTCAATGAACGTGCTCGTGCTATCAAGAACGTGGTTCCGTGGAACTTCATGATAAAGCACGACGGATCGCTCAATGACGGATTCGAGATGGTATCAGACCCCTGCACACTCAAGTTCCATCTCACAACGTTCCCTTGGGAAGAGATAGCAAGAACTGCACTCGATGAGGGTATGCTGTCTGACAAGGCTGAGAACTGTGGTCTCCATGTTCACGTATCACGTAACTCTCTTGGCGAGACCGAGTCCGAACAGGATATGGTAATTGCAAAACTCATTATCCTGTTCGACAGGTTCGAGGCTGAGATAGAGAAGTTTGCCAGAAGACGCTCTACTCAGTGGGCGAAGTTCTATAAGTTCAAGTCTAAGAAGGAGAACTTGGAAGAACTCAGAAAGGAAATGAATTCCGACCTGAAAAATAAGTACGGTTCTCCTGTGGGCGAGAGATATCACGCAATCAATCTTACCAACAGGTACACGATTGAGTTCCGTGTGTTCAAGGGTTCGCTCAATATCGAGACTATCAAGGCTTCGATAGAGTTTGTCCACGAGGTAATCGAATTCGCCAAGGCTTCAAGTCTTATAAAGATACAGAACTGTGTATGGACAGACATCTGCCATAACACAGAGTATGCTGAGCTGAAGTCTTACCTCAAGCGCAGAGACCTGTACTGGCACGGTTGTGAGAACTCGTAACCGCAAACACAAAAACCTATGCTGTCCTATCGGCGAGACGGGGAGAAAGTGAGGAATAACTATGGAGTTTTTAATCCCTTATCGACTTCTGACCGAGGAGCAGAAAACCTTAATACAGGACTTCGATGATGATAACTGCGAAGATACAGAACGGGAATATCCGATACTAAAAGAAGACCTGACTGATGAACAAGTCGAATACCTTATAGCATATAATAAAGCCTTCATCTGCGAAGAATGCGGAGAACTCAGACCAGCTTCCGAAGCCCACATGATTCGTGATGAAGGTGACTACATCACGGGTGTGATATGTACTAACTGCTTTCTCAGTGGTGATTATGCTGTTTGCCATGCAAGCAATCATATAGCAAGAACCGAAATTATGTGGAGAGTCAATCCCAATACTAATGCAGAGGTATATTATCATCCTATGCATCATCCAAATAATCTCTGGTTCTGTACTTGGTGTGGAGGAATGTTCGACGAAGGTCACTCTGAACACGACAACTACGGAAACGCTGCTTGTACCAGTTGCGCAGAAGCTCATGAAATGACTCGATGCGACGATTGCGGTCGCCTTATTCCAGAACTGGATATTTATAGCTGTGATGATGGGGCTTCCGTATGTGCATCATGCTATAACAGGCACGATGATGACGACGATGAATACGAGTGCGATGATGATTACGACGAATATGATTCCATAGATGATTACGGTCATAATATGGAACAGTCTGAGCAGAGGTTCCGTAACTGCGAAAACGAAGATACCAAAGAGTATTTTGGTGTTGAACTCGAAATGGAATCTCGTAAGTGTAATCCAGAAAATGTAGCTTACGATATAAGACGTGCAATGCCGTTCAATGTCACCATTAAGCATGACGGTTCGCTGAGTAATGGATTTGAATTTGTATCAGATCCATGTACGTTGCAGTATCATATGACAGAGTATCCTTGGACCAAGATAACTGATATCGCTCAGAAAAAGGGTATGAGGTCTCATGATACCACAACATGTGGTTTGCACATTCATGTATCAAGAAACTCTCTCGGCGACACTGAGGACGAGCAAGACATGGTAATTGCAAAACTGCTGATTCTATTCGAGCGCTTCCAGAGCAAGATAGAGAAGTTTGCCAGAAGGACAAGTGGTCACTACTACGAGTACAAGGCGCTCACATGTAATGTGCTCAAGTATGATGATGTAAAGCGTGAACTTTACAGCAACAGGTTTAGCAATAAGTGCAACTATCATACTGATGCAAGATACTGCTGCGTCAACATAACTAATCAGCACACTGTTGAGTTCAGAATATTCAGGGGAACTCTGCGTCGTGACACGATAATTGCATCCTTGCAGTTTGTGCATGAGATGATTGATTATTGCAAGAACCACGGCTTAATCGACATACAGTCATGTGTATGGACAGATATCTGCCATAACACAGAGTATGCTGAGCTGAAGGAATATCTTAAGATTCGTGAACTTTATTGGTAATCATAACTGAAAACTGACCTATCGGTTTGACGGGGAGAAGGAGAATTATTATGCAAGAATATCTCGATCTGCTGGGTACTATATTCAAAACAGGTAATCAGATAAAGTTTATAGCTCTCAACAGTTGGTTTGAACCAAGATTAATGACATATGAATCTCGTGAAAATACTTACTCTTGTCTCAATTCGAGAATGTTGAGCAATATCAACTTAGCGTATTTTCGTAACTTCGATACTGAAGATGGAGAACGTTTTAATATTCCTCTCATTCCTTTCTTTGACAAGGTGGACCTCGAAATTCCTGCGACTCTAACCATGAAGAGTGGTCGAAAAGTAAAAGCAAAATGCATAAATGGAATTGATATTGTCGATGAAGACGGCGAAACATATCCCATATTTGATGTTGAGGATATTCGTATGCCATCTTCACAGACAGAGTATATCTATGTTGACCGTGATAGACTCGATATAGGATATAAATGCGCATCGTACGGGATGGTAGATGAGAGGAGCTGCGTTGCGATTATATCTGATACGCCTGTGAGCATTGTCGATCCATATGTCACACTTGGTATTCCATATTCTGAAATTTCTATAACTCAAAAAATCTTTTCTGCGAAAGAATTAACAGATTTACCTAAGCTCTCCCAAGTATTTCATGAATATGGTCAGCCTTCATTAGTAGTTACGATGACACATTGTGGTATGGCAACTGTTGTTGACCCGTTCGGAGAAAAGTATCACATACCTATGATGCATCTAACTCATCGTAACGAAGATTTTAATGATGAATATTGTAATGTACCGCAGATAGGGAGCTTATTTGCATCAAAATCCGACGGCACTGTCTATCAGAACATAATGACCAATAATGGCATGGTGCTGTTGGGTAAGCGATATACAAGCGATAGTCCAAATAGAATAGTGTTTGGTGTCCCTGTAACTGAAAATTACAAATTAGTAACTGCGTATGAATTGTCAGATAGCTACAGGTTTATAGGATATGAGCCATGCTCTCTTGAGTACCCTGACCATATAAATATAGAGTACGATATCAAAGTTGTTGATGATTCTGATATCACTCTGCACGAGGGAGACAAGGTAGTGCTTCAGAACACGTCAGGAATAACCAAGTGCAGCAGTGAGATATCTGAAATAATAGGTCATGAGGTAACTGTATCACGGGTTATTGATAAGCGCAGGTTCACAATTACAGACAGCGATGATATCTTTACTGTTGATATGATAACAGGAAAAAGAGGATCTGAAGTTGAAGTATCAAGGCGTTCAACAGTTGAGCTGTCAGAACAACAGAGTGCTCTTCCAAATACAGATGTGCTTCTCAAAAGCGTAATAACACCTGATTGCTCTATAATACGTGCTGTGTTGATAGATTGCGACAAGAACTGTAGATTAACTCTGTCACTTGAACAGAGAAGTATTCCTCAGCTTTCAGATGTCTTATATGTAGGCATTCCGTATAGTACGCAGCTTTGTAGAACATATGGCAGTCCTGTTGTTATTAGTAATGAAATGACAATATCTGAAATGATAACTGCAATCGAATATGATTCAGACTTTATAGTGATGGGTATAGAGGCTGAAACTTATTATGGATGTAATCTGTTGTATGAAAGATGTGTAAGCGGATTGAATGATATGAGTAATATCAACTATAAGTATCTGTTTAACTCCGACCGCCTTTACAGGTTTGATATTAATTCAGGGCAGGTGAAGTTTAGTGTATCATAACATAAGCTTCCGCCAAGTAGATAAGATACTTCGTAAAAATGGATATACAATAGTTCGCAATCCGCCTACCAACCATACAATATATGCTAAGGGCAACGACACAATATCAATCCCCGGTAAGGGGCGTTCAAAAGATGTAAACGCTATGATAATCAAGCGCATCTTCAAAGAACACAATATCAAATCGTAAATATACAAAACGTATAATTCTATAACTCAAATATTGCAAATCGCAATTCGATTTGTGCAATATTCACAATGGCTTTTGCCGAAAGGAGAGTAACTATGGATAACAAGGCAATGTTCGTTCAGATGATAGGTAAGGCTTTGAAGCTGTACAGCAGAGAGCCTGTGCAGAGCATTGAACTCAAGGATGAGGACACAGCAGTCATAACGTTTGACAGTGGATACACGAAGGATGTCAACGTGGCAGCGGACAGTCCGCTTGCTACAATGTATGATATCTACAGAGTTCTGATATGAGGTGGCATATGTTTGTAGTCAAGTATGTCAATATTGACGGACGTGTATGGTCTGTCAGAGTAATTGCAAAGAGCAAAACTGAAGCGATCTCGACGGTAGCATCCATTCTGCCTTGGTGCAGAGGGATAATATTTGTCAGGAAATGTACTAATTCGTAACTGTTGAAAGGAGATTAATTATGGGACTCGATATGTATTTGAACTGTAGGTATAAGGGCGACAGCGATTTTCGTGAGCTTATATACTGGCGCAAGATGAATGCCATTCATAACTGGTTCATTAAGAACGGACGGATGCTTGATGAGAAAGGCAGACTCGTACCTGCGGATAGCGGTTTCAATTGTGGAGAAATACCTGTTGATAAGGAAATGCTGACCGATTTGCTTCATGATATCAATTCAGTAATTGCAAATCATAGTCTTGCTCCCAAAGTACTGCCTACTGTTGATGGTTTTTTCTTCGGCAGTACAAACTATGATGATGATTATTACTATGAACTTGAACGCACTGCTCATGATATTGTTGATTTGATCCACATGGATTTAGAGTGGGGAGACCTTGAGAACGATGAAATTGGCGGCGTGTACTATACGTGCTGGTGGTAACTCGGAAGGGGAATTTGAATGTCACAGGTTTACAAAGACTTTTGCGCAACGCTCAGTGAAGTTAAGTTCTATAGCGAAAGTAAGAATAAGCCACAGCACTATTATTTTCTTCTTGATAAGCTTGGCAAACTTATCAAGAAGATAGAGGGGAAGTACTATGTCGATGACATGTTGCTTTCCGAAGCAAAAACTCTGGTGTCTAAGTGGTGGTTCTGATTGAAAGGAGATGGAAATATGAGACCTCGGTAGCTATATTAAATAACACTATATGAAAGGAATGTGTCTATGAAAAGTAACTGCAAAAAGGCAATGGAGAATGTCAAAGAATATATTATGAGGAACTTTGACTGTTCTGATTATGACCAGTATACAGAGCCAGATAGTTTTGAAGGAGCGGCTGTTATAATATATGACTGCTTCATCAACGAGAAGAGATATGATTTGAACAGCAGATTCGGAAGTGAGTATATGATATTTGAGGACTGGTGCAGAGGACTGCCGAGCATTCTCGATACGTGCTACTTCTATAATCGTTCAGCGGTAACTGATCTGGGCGATATCCTTGAGGAAACCCCAGAAGAAAGAGCAAGGTTCAGCGAAGAACAGGCAGAGCAAAAGCTCACATACATGATTTACAGAGCAATCGACAGAGCGAGAAAGGAGTGGTGATTTGTGACAGCAATCATGAAGGGAGGTGATAATATGCTTGATGGTTGTTGACCTGACAGAACCAGAATTCAATAATTGCAAAACAGAATATATAAAGGAGTGATACTATGTTTGAATGGAACATGGCAACAGAACTTGGGTATGAACCTAAGACGACGTTTTGGAGTGACTTCTCTATAGCTGATAGGTTTGGCGTTGATGCTATTAAGGATACCTATATGCGGGCTTTTAATGAATGGAAGAATGAGTATGAGTATCTTACTGAACTTGTAATGGTTCTCAATCATAAGTCGTGGCAGTTTGCAAACAACGACGAACTCTGTAAGCTTTATGCTGAGCTTTACTACCAGACCTTGAATTACGCTTATGATAATCTAAAGGGCGAAGAACTCAGCTATTTCCTTGAAGTGACGGACTGATAAGTGTAAGCTGCGCTATCGGCATGACGGGCAGAAAGTGAGGTTTAATAATGGCAAATGTAAAATATGAAGTTATGCCCAGCCATGTCAACGCCAAAGAACTCGATATGAAGATTGACTACATCTGCCCTATCTGTAAACATGAACTGGATGTAAATACCTTTGTAGAAACAGATACACTATATAAGTATACTGCGTATTGCAGAAGTTGTAATTGTGCATTTGCAGTAGAAATATCAAAGGGCTATAAAGATTGACGACAATCCTGTAACTGGAGATGATGATATATCTATCTTCGTGGTGATGAAATCGTCGAACCTGTTTATGTGGACGTAATTGTAAAAGGATATTGCAGATAACTGGAATTCAAAAATGTGCTGACCTATCGGCAATACGGGGAGAAAGTGAGGTTGTAGTATGATTATACGAAGCACCCAAAGAGTGCATGACATGCACAATCACGATAAGGTGTGGATAATCAAGCGGTATCGCTGTGGTCACTACTATGTGAATCAGGAAATCTGCGGGAGGCTCTTCTATCCTAAGTTCCAGAGAATGACAAAAGAGCAGATCAATAGCATATTTGAGGAGGCTATGATATGGACATAAGGGCAATCAATACAGCAGAAGAAGCAAGGGACTTTGTACAGGTTTGGCAGTACAACTTCGATATGCATAACTACAGTTACGAAGAACTCGTAGAATGGCAGAGCTTTTTTGAAGAACTGGTAGAGAGATTTCCAGAACTCTATAATGAGTTTAAGGAAAACGGTATAATTTGAGGAGGTATTAACTATGGCATACACCAGAAAGACGAGGGACAGATACGATATCGAGACCAATTGGGGTTATGGCTGGGATGCTGAATGTTCTGAGTACACTTGGAAAGAAGCCCGTCAGACATATAAGGAGTATGTTGAGAACTCTTGTGGAAGGTATAGAGTAAGGATAACCAAACACAGGGAAAAGATAGAGGAGGTCATAGTATGTATATAAATGAATTTGGCGAGTACGTAATTGTTCGTACTTACATCAACGAAGCAGGAGAAGAAGTCAAGCAGTGCAAGACATATCAGAACAATGGATGGGTAAGAGTTAATGAAACCTATCCTGACGGAACCACAACTGAAACTTTTGAAATCGAATAAGGAGGACTATTATGCTGCCAGTAATCAAGTTTTACTATACTTTCAATCCTTTAGAGGTTGACATTCTTTCGTTTATCATCGACAACAGATACAGGTTCAGCGGAACTTTTGTTGATATCACCGAGGGCATACATCGTAACAAAGCACATTCGAGTAACACAAGAGTCGCTATCATGAAGCTCGTTGATAAGGGCTATCTGATAATCAACAACAGAAAGAACCATCATAAGTACTTCTTCCTGTCTGATAAGTTCTTTTCTGAGTTTGTCGATCCGTTTGGACACGAAAGTGATTCTCCGCTGTCGTCACACATACCCAAGGCGTTATAACTGTAAAGGAGGTATACTATGCAAGCTATTAATCCCGTATTGATTCAGCAAGAATGTATGGTTACTGATATCTCGGCTCGTAAGCACAGAGATGAAAGACCTGTTGTATCCAATCTGACGAGCAGAGGGATACCAAAGGCAAAGAAAGCAGACCCTATTAGGTCGCTTGAGCATATAAACATGATGGCTGAGTACTTTCATAACTCCAATCTGAGAAATTATGCCTTATTTATTCTCGGTATCTCGATTGGACTTAGAGCTTCAGACTTGCTTAACATCAAGGTGTGTGACGTAATCGACAGTGATGGCAACTTCTATAATGATGTCTATGTACATGAGAAAAAGACACGTAAGATGAATGACCCTGTGCTGACTGAAACTGCAAAAATTGCTTTAGCAGAGTATCTTGCGACTGATACATTCAAAAGTTCTGATTACTTGTTCAGCCTCCCATATCAGAGAGACATTCCGATATGTGAAAGCACAATGTATAAGGCTTTGAAGAAGGCTGCAAGAGCACTTGGGCTTCCTTACAACGTAGGAACTCATACTTTGAGAAAGACATTTGCTTATTGGACTATCAAGCTGCATCAGGATAATCCGCAAATCATATATAGCCTTCAGGAGATGCTTAACCATTCCGATCTCAAGGCAACGCTTCATTACTCAGGTCAGACCAGAGAAGATAACATCAAGATGTACAACGATATCGGAGATTTTATAACTGGAAATCTGCCTGAAGCCCAGAAGTCTGTGGATGAAGATAAGCTCGACAAGATTTTGGAACTTTTGCAATGCGATAAGTAAAAAAAGCATTGACAAATAATAAAATGTGTTGTATAATAGAAGTATGCTGCAAGCAAATAATATACGAGGAGAGGACAAAATGCTGGTATCTCTTAAACCTGAAATATTTACCCTTAACGATACACTGATAACTGCGGATAGCGAATACAATGTTCGCTTAGCATCCTGCAATGTCATTAAGCTTAATAATCAGTCAATCTCCGAGCCTAACATGGCTATCATAAGAGACGTATGTGACTGCGAGAACTATACAGCAGCCACAGACGAGAATATATATATGGTAATCCCCGATGATACGGGTCCATTCCTTTGTATGTTCCCATCAGAGGTCTGTTATGACGAAGAGCTGGCTGCATATATTAGTGATTTAGCAGCTCAGGGTATCATTACTAACCAGAACATCGTTGTTCAATTGCCGTTCTAACCGCAAACTACCTATGTCATGCTGTTGTATTGGTAACTGAATTCATATATGTGTCATATAATATTAATGAAATCAGCAATACATCAGCATTGACAAATGGTATAATGGTAAAAAGAAGCATATGCATACGTTTTAATAATAGAAAGGATTAATATGAATAAAGCTCGTCGAAATATACTATTTGGAATATCAACAAACCTATCAATCCTACAGGATAGAATAACAAGTGAATTAGTAACTGAGGAACTGGAGTCTATTAAAGAAGAACTTCAGAGCTTGAAAGAGAGGCTTGACGAATGTAGAGAGGATGAGGAAAATTATGCTGATAATATGCCAGAAAATCTACAAGGGTCTACAAGATATGATAATGCAATGGATGCAGTAAGTAATATGGAAGATGCAGAAGACAACATAGAAGAAGTAATCAATTCAATTGATAACGGAGATTTTGAAGAAGCAGCAGACTACATATCGGATGCCATAGATAACATTCAGGATTCAGCGTTCTAACGGTGGTGATGCTAATGCTATTAGGATTTATAGTATTGCTAATTCTTATGTTGCTCAACGACCCTGACATTATGCACTCTTTCGGACATAGCACAATATATGAAAAGCTATCCGAGCCTACCGAGCCAGCTAAACATTATAACTCATATGATGACTTATATTTTGAATATCGTGATAAATATATGCCAGCTTTACATAAAGCAAACGAGAAGCGTAGAAAGAAGGGTCTGCCAGAGTTCAAGAATTATTATGAATATGCACGTTATGAAGCAGATCACTCCATCCTGAATATGATAACAGGAAATAAAGAGATATTTTTTAACGACCGAATATTTCTTGATGTTGAAAAACACTATTATGAATTGCATCCTGACTTAGAGAGTGATTCTCTGAATAGCAGTTGTCTGTAATTCGTAGGCAGAGCGGACTGCACCATTGGTCCGCTCACTGCTGCGAATGTCATACAGTAAATGAGGTGATAACTTGAAAAATCAAGAACGGTTTTTTAATATAATGTATGAGCTGTATACCAAAGCTCCAATGATTGCAATGTCACGCTATGTGAATGACTACGTGAATACTGGTGAGATGCTTCAAATTGATGTCAGCAACATTATAATGTCGAAAGACTTGCGTAAATACAAAGATGATATTGTGACGCTGGTCAGAATGTATACGCCATTCAGCGGAACAAAGATAGTTCATAACGGATTTGAACTTGTAATGCCAGACAAGTACGAATTCTTCTCGGCATCTGAAATTGCAGAAGCGTCTTTTAGTAACGACAAAATGCAGAATGCTTTGCCAGTCAAGCTAAGAATACTGGCGGTCCTAAGACCCAACAATTTCTTGACTACACTTTCGATTCGAGAAATAATGGCATTGAAAAGTGCTGGACTAATCCAGTGGAAATCTGAGATGCAACGAGAGTCTGTAACTACAGAAGGCATGGTAAATGGAAAACTAATTTCTCACATAAAATTTGACCCAAACAGATCGAAAGAAATTGCAGAGAGTATAGCAGAAGGTACGTTTTATCCTTCAGCATTGCGATGGCATATCATTGCGAGCGACTGCAAGTATCAGATAAATGGTGAGTATTTAGTATTGGAATCTGGATACTTTGCTGAGATAGACGGACAGCACAGAAACAAAGCAATTGAGTATGCATTGGCTGCCAATCCGAAAGCAGAACTCGAATTTCCGATATTGATTTCCATAGGTAATGTTAAAACAGCTCAGTTCATTATTAATCAGGATGAAAAGCGTGCTCCTCTCAGCAAGGAAAGAGTTACTTCATACTCCAACACATTTGGACGACTTGTGACTGATAAGATAATTGCCCTTGATGAACTCAATCAAGAAGCGAACTTTATATCAAATCCAGTAGAAGATATTGATGTAATGAAAAGTGAGTTGATAACTGCAATAGATACATATTATCATTGTGACAGTTCTGCAAGTAACCTTGTTGTAACCGAGATAGCAAAGTGGATAACTGATTTTATCAATTGGGAGTACGATTTTAGGTCTTTGTATACTCGGAAGGTGGTTAAGAATATTGATTTTACTTTTCGTCGTGAAACAATACGTCCATTTATTTGCTTGAGTTCATTTTGGGAAGACGATATTCTGCAAGGAGACACAGATATGAGGACTATCAAACATGACTGCGAGATTGTATTCAAAGCCATGTATAAGACGACCAGAGAGTTCAGTACATTTAATAACAGGAAAACTGCAAATTACTTCATTCGTTGCGCTCTGAAACGAGTTCCTGAACAACAGCAGTAACAACTATATAGGAGGTGTTGTTATGAGGCAAAGAAAAGAGATGTACAATCCAGAATTGAAAAATGAATGTCTGTCAACTTCGACCGACCCCGACTCGTTTGCACGACTTTTCAAGAAAACATCTGACTACGAGCAGATTTTTGCTAAGGATTTATGTGAATTTGATTTATCACAATATATAAGTATGTTGTCCAATGTACACTATTCCAGAATGTCATATATTTCAATTCGTTCAAAAATTAAGTCATATGTTAATTGGTGTGTTCAACATAATGCGGTAAGTTCGGATCAGTTGAATGTCATGGAGCAGTTATATAAATATGAAAGACAAAGTGAATCTTCAGATGAATATTCGTATTATGCAAATCAAGATGAGATATTTGACATTATTGAAGGAATAATGGAATCCAGCGATATTGATATTCATATTATTCAGCGAGTATGTTGTATATACGCTTGTGCTATTCTCCAATTAAAGCCAGAAGATATGTGCAATATCAAAAGGTCTGACATTGATTTGGAAAATCATAAGTTATCATATAATAACCATGTTTATCAACTAAGCGATAGGATGCTCCAATATTTTGACGAAGTGTATCATCAGGATAAGGTGTATATTATTAACTCTCAAAGAAAGAATAACATGAAACCGGGCGAATATTTGTTCCGAACTACAAGAGCTGACCATGTAAGTTATGATTATTTCTTTAATGTATATCATCGAATTGTCAAGAGATGCCAGAACGAATTAGCAATAGGGGATAACAGGAGATTGTATGATCTGAGCTATGCTAACATAATGGAGAACGGTGCGTTTATGGACATCTATGCTGCAATTGGAGATAAGAAATGTACTTATAATGAACTAAGCACATATTCAAGATACCTCTCCGACGTGTCTGCGATGACGCAATGGACGTACATTGAAAAGTATAACATCTGGTACAACACAAAGCAGATAAAGGAATCATAACTGGATTATTTGTATATGCTCCTGAAGTTTCGGCTTTGGGAGCATATCTCTCTTATTGTTATGACTTCACAAAAATTTAACATTTAAATCTATTGACATATAATCAATGATATGGTATGATTAAAGTACACCATAATATACCTCCTATATATTATAGCAGGCTGTTAAGTGCTCCATATTAACAGCCAAACGTGAGGGTGGCGTGCAGCACGTTAGACTGCTTTAACTCTAATAAGCTTTATGATAGAGTGTGGTGCAAAGGTAGCACAACAGACTTTGACTCTGTCGATGTGAGTTCAATTCTCGCCACTCTAACCAGTCCGATAACTTGATTCGAGGTAATTGGACCATAAGGAATGTATGAATGAGGTTGTACTTTCGTAATTACATCTCATACATTGACAAATGATTTAATACCCATAAGGTGCTCCTTTCACTCCTTTTATATTCGTTTCCTAAAATTAATGGTACACGAGGATGAACGTGTACTGTCACAGCCACTCAGGATGTGCGCAAGATCACTGAGTAACGAAAGTTGGCAAATCGGAACAGACGTTTGACGACTCGGACAGACGGGTTTATGCAAGGGTATAACTGGAAATATGCCGATTGGTCGTGAAGTTGGTGAAAGTCCAACCCCTTGCACCATAGGGGATGTTCCCCGTTGGGTATCTTACCAAATCAAAATTAGATAAGTGAGGTCGCCAGTCACCAAGACCTTATGAAAAACGTGAAAGACTGGCATATGCAGAGGTAGACAAACTGGTTAAAGTCGCTCCAAATGGGTAGAGTTCCCGAAGTACAAGGGATTTGTAGGTTCGAGTCCTACCCTCTGCACCAGTGCTGTTTTAACATTAGAAGTGCGCACTTCGTTAAAGCGAAAGACATGGCTTGGCAACCATGTGGCAAAGCGGATAGTAAAAGACGCTTGACAGCTCGGACAGACGAGCATATATGGAAGTTATCAAGTCTACGGCTGATAGCGCAGCTCCGAGACAGGGGATAACGTGTCTGTCGGAAAGTCGCCTACTATATGTTGTACTTGGTGTAACGGTAGCACGGGAGATTGTGGCTCTCTCGGCGTGGGTTCAACTCCCACAGTACAGCCCAATTGCTCCAGTAGTCCAACTGGCAGAGACAGCAGACTTAAAATCTGTAAAGTATGGGTTCAAATCCCGTTTGGAGCACCAAAATGCCCTTGAAGTCTTACTCAAAACCAACTGCCTTATGTGTAAGATGAACTAACCACTCTGGGCTTTGATACTTGGCAGAGATATATCAAGCGTAAGAGCAAGCTGACGAGGTTTGGGTGTTTAGCAGTCAGCGTCATATATAATTAGCGAAGGTAGAGCAATTGGTCAGCTCAGCGGCACAGGAGTTTACTTCGTCACGGCTGTTCGTTACAGGTTCAAATCCTGTCTTTTGCACCAATACGGGTCTTTAGTGTAATGGCAACACGGTGGTCTCCAAAACCACAGATGAAAGTCCGATTCTTTCAAGACCTGCCAATATGTCATTAGCTCAGTCGGTAGAGTAGCCGACTTTTAATTGGAAGGTCATGAGTTCAAGTCTCATATGACATACCAGTGCAGGGGTAGCTCAGAAGGTTAGAGTTTTATGAATGGTGTGAAAGAATATGCCATTGAATTTCTTTAGTCGCTGGTTCGAGTCCAGCCCCCTATACCATAAGAGTTTTCACAAAACTTCGGTGGTTCTCTGGAATTAAAAACCGTGATGACAGTCAGGAAAGACTGACAACCGCAGAGGGGATGATGCGGGATAAAAATATCGACCATCCTCTATGAGTGGGGAAGTTGAAATGCTGTCGGCTACATAGAGTGAATCCTAAGCCCCTTGATATGAATAGGAGTATCCGTGAAGTTCTATGGAGACTCTGCGGGATAACTGCAAGAGGTAAACTCTACGACTAAAACATATCTGGAAACGGTAGGTTGACGGCTCGGAAAGACGAGCATATAAGGAGGGATATTATGGGTACAGATATACACATGAGCATTGTATCAAAAGGTCAGTACCTCGTAAAAGAGTTCTTTAGTGGACGTAATTATTCGTGGTTTGATAAGATACTTCACGAGACCGAGGAGTACAGCTTTCTTGATTGGAAATATGTTTCCGATAATGTTGATGACGAAATAAATGCCATCATTCCTCAAGAGTGTCTTGATGTTTTTCGTGAGCATGACTACGGTGTTTATGGTTTGAAGTATGTAAAGGTTTTAGATCTGCTTACATGGTTTGACACCTATAAGCCAAACATGACTGCGGGATGGGTAAGAAAGATAGATGCTTGGAAGCACAAAGAAAAGAATATTCCACTTTGCGAAGACGCAATATACAGCTTTCTTGACGATGGTGCTATTGTAGAAGATTGGGAATTCATGACAATGCCCGCACCAGACGATTGTATGGACTATGTGATAAGAACAATACGCACAAGGGTTCCTATGTCGCTTATGGGCGACGCTTACCTCGTTGTTTATTTTGATTCATAACTGATAACTCGAAAGATAAGTTTATTACTCTACAGCAAGAAACTCCCGCCTCTTTAGGCGGGAGAGAATATCACAAACCAATTAAGGAGGATAATATGGCTGCTGAAAAGAACTATTTTCAAGTCCTGTATGATATTGATGTGCGGGACAAGTCAAGAGACAAGAACGGTCTGACATACCTGTCGTGGGCAGATGCATGGGCAGAACTCAAGAAGAAATTCCCTACTGCAACATCCAAGGTATACGAGACGGAGGATGGCAGGATATACTTTACCGACGGCAGAACCGCTTGGGTTAAGGTTTCGGTAACTGTAAATGACATTGAGCATGTTGAGTACCTGCCTATTATGGATTATCGTAACAAGGCATTGGCTGTCGATAATATCACATCTACTGACGTAAACAAGTCCATACAGAGAGCACTGACCAAGGCTATTGCGAGACATGGACTTGGACTTTATATCTATGCAGGAGAAGATTTGCCTGAAGTTATGTCTGAGCTTGAGGAACTTGGATGCAAGAACCTTGAAATCGCTACACTTCTTACAAAGCAGACTCCCGACCTTAAAGATAAGGTTCGCAGTATCGTCGAAGAGTATGTTCCCAACAAGAACAAACCTAATCCGAAGACGATAACTGATATCGAGAAGGCAAGGGAGCTTAACTCCAGACTTCAGGCTTTGCTGTAATACAGAAAGGGGTATATTATGTTCTTCATTAAGGATCAGTTCACCAAAATATGGAAGCTTGAGCGTGAAGAGAAGCGCATCAAGCTCAATATCTCCACATCCGAGAAAGACCGTGACAACAAGTGGCACAATTCCTACTGGAACGCTGTTGCTGTTGGAACTGCAAAGACCCAGATAGAGAACGGCGACATCAAGGAGTCTGACTTCTGCAAGATTGCATCAGGCAAGGTGACAAACGAGTCGTATACCGCCAAGGATGGTAACAAGAGGTCTTATCTTCAGGTAACAATATTTGCATTCGATACTGGTAACTCGAACAACGATTCTTCTAACGTTTCCAGTAGTACTCAGAACAAGAAGTGTACATCAAAGAAGTCAACACATACGAGCGAAGCAGCGTCGATAACCGATGAAGATGAACTTCCGTTCTAAGTGAGTAAATGCAGTCTGTGTAACAACGGACTGCATAACTCTATCGTAAGAAGTACTAAACTATACTAAATTAGTATACATTTAAGCAGGGCGGTTGATAACATTGAATAAGGATATCAAAGACCTTGTGGATATTCATGCCGAATCAGGTGTAATATCCACGCTTATAAGACACCCAAACTTCATAGCCCATTCGGGCTTTCTTATGCCTGAGTATTTCTATAACTCCGATAATAGATGTGTGTATACAGCTATCAGAGAGATGTTCAAGAGCGGTATCGAGACTATTGATGCTTTTAACATACAGACATTTATCAACGCTGATCCGCAACTGAAAAAGACGTTTACCATGTACAACATATCAAGCCTTCAGGAATACGTTGATATCAGCTATGACACGGCAAGAAACACTCAGGAAGAATACAAAGGACTTGCTCAGAGAGTGGCTTCTCTTGCGTTTAAACGTGATTTGCATAGAGAACTCATGGCTGCTGATAATCAGTGCTTTACTGATAAGACTGCCGCAGAGGTAGTACAGACAACATCCAAATGCCTTGCAGATGTCAAGAAGAAGTATATCTCGACCAATAATTCCATTAAGACTATCGGCGAGGTAGCCGATTCTCTTATGGAAGAAATCGAAAAAAGAAGAACGCCAGATGGTATATATGGCATCCCCTCGAAGTTCAGTGCGGTAAATGAGTATTTTACATATGAACCTACAGAACTTGTGCTTGTATCAGGTCGTATGAAAAAGGGCAAGTCAGCGTTAATGCTCAACGAATCAGTTCACAAACTGCAAATCGGAAAACCTGTGTTGTATATTGATACAGAAATGTCTGACCGTTTGTTCTATGAGCGTATGTTGGCAAATGTTTCTGGTGTGAGTATCAGATCAATCAAGACAGGTAACTTATCTCCCGAAGAAGATGATGCAGTATATCAGGCAAATTGCTGGATTAAGCAACAGAAATTTGTACATATCTACGACCCAGCTATGGATGACTATACGCTTTATGAAACGTGTAGTTTGCTCAAGAACCAGATAGGTATTGAGTTCGTAGTATATGACTACATCAAATCCAATGCTCTTGACTCCAGTGCTCAATACAACGACCTCGGAGCAAGATGCGACTTCCTTAAGAACAACATAGCAGGTGAGCTTAACCTTGCTGTTCTTGCAGGAGCACAACTTAACAGACAAAATCAGATAGCGGATTCTGATAAGCTCGAACGTTATTGTTCAGTATCAGTTAAGTGGCAGGATAAAACACCACAAGAGATAGATACAGATGGTGAAGACTGCGGCAACTACAAGCTGACTGTCACACTTAACCGTCTCGGAGACCAGATGTTATATGAAGACTATATAGATATGAACTTTGACGGCTCTAAGATGAGGATAACTCAGGCGAAGCAGCACGATACAGGCGGTCCGTTCTGATAAGAAGGTGAGGTTTATGGTGTGGATGACGTTCGTGACATCGTAACTCAAAAAGTTGATATTTTGGAGTATATCGGCAGATATGTAGAGCTTAACCAGAACAATAATGAATACTATGGCTTGTGCCCATTCCATTCAGAAGTTACGCCGTCATTCAGTGTAACGCCATCCGTAAGGAAATTCTACTGTTTTGGGTGCGGTATTGGCGGAGATGTGATAACATTCGCCTCACGGTTTCATGGAGTATCAATACAGGAAGCAACATCAATGTTAGCTGACGAGCTTGGCGATGTAGACACATCAGATATAAGACTTACATCTCAGACTTATAAATATATCAAGGCATATCAGTCATATAAGTCTCTGGATAAAGAAGGATTCAGCCATACTGTACTTGATAACTCGGTTCTTGAACAATTCGCCCACGTTGCTATCACACCGTGGCTTGAAGAGGGTATATCTCAGGAAGCTATCGAGAAATATAATGTCAGGCTCGATGTTAGTAACTCAAGAATTGTTTATCCAGTGTACTCTAATGACGGTAAGTTGATAAATATAAAGGGCAGGATAGTATTTGATGACTTCAAGGCTGTTGGAGCTGCCAAATACATCAATTACTACAAGGTAGGTAAGCTCGACTACCTGCAAGGTTACAGCATCAACAAGGATTTCATTCAGTCTGCAAATGAAATCATCATATTTGAGGGCATAAAATCATGCATGAAGCTCGATGACTGTGGCATCCATAACTCGGTTTCAGCAGAAACATCAAGGTTATCAGACTATCAAGTCAGGTTTCTTGCCAGACAAGGATACAATGTGGTTATCGCATTTGACTCAGATGTTGATATAAAGAAGATAAGAAACAACGTCAAGATGCTCTCAAGGTTTACAAACGTAAGCATAATATTTGATAGGCATAACTTGCTCCCACCAAAATCATCCCCAATAGATGCAGGATATGAGGTCTGGGAGCAACTGTATAATGAAAGGGTGAGATTATGAATAAAGACGAACTCCATTATATACTTGATAACATGGTATATAGTTTCTCCAACATTCAGGCGTTCTGCACATGTCCGAGAATGTGGGAACTCAAGTATGTCGAGTGTGTCAGCGGGACCGATAACATTTATGGCAAATATGGTACGTGTTGTCATCGTGTTCTTCAGGACTATCTGGACGGTAACGTAAATAAAGAAGACATGAGTAAGCGTTTTACCGAGGAATTTGCTAAATGCGTAACCGATGTTCCGCCAGAGTACATGGATGATAACGAGCT
>AUXO014732802.1_pt1 | contig 26381 bp, 26 predicted proteins | sample 768731 | NCBI WGS metagenome assembly AUXO01 (sample SAMN02715735, study PRJNA202380) | gut metagenome | biome: sheep rumen | host: Ovis aries | place: New Zealand: Palmerston North
GTGGCAAAAAACACATCTAGCCACACATAAAAGAAGTTAAAAACTAACAATCCGAACACTTATTACAAAAACTCCACAGAGACCAGCACCACTGGTCTCAGATGCAGTTTTGTGCCAAGGTTCGGACGCTTACTATCAGTTACATATATCTATTAATAGCACAGGTGTATGGCAAAACCACGCATTTTTATTAGTTCCACTTATTATGATCTTAAGCAGACTCGTGAAGATTTAGCATCTTTTATTGCCTCATTGGGGTATGAGCCTGTGAGAAATGAAGAAGGAAACATCCCTTTTGGAAAAGATAATACATTAGAGAGTTATTGTCTTAGGGAAATTGGGAATGTTGACATTCTAGTTTCCATAATAGGTGGAAGATTTGGCTCCTCGTCATTTGAAAGCAGATGGTCTATCAGCAATGAAGAGTTGAAAACTGCCATTAAGAATAAGAAGCAAGTATATATCTTCATTGATAGTCAAGTAGCAGCTGAGTATGAAACCTATTTGTTGAATAAAGGTGGGGCAGTGAAATTCAAATATGTAGATAGCGTTAAGATATATGAGTTTATAGAAGAAATTAAAGGGCTGACGAGCAATAATAATATAAAAGAATTTTCTACATCTTCTCAGATTCAACAATATTTGAAAGAGCAACTTGCAGGGTTATTTCAGTCTTTTCTTGATCAACAATCGAAAATGAAAGACTTTGATTTGGCGACGAAATTGGAGTCAACAGCAGCCACTCTTGAGAAATTGGTGGATTACTTGAAAGAAACAAATAAGGGAAATACTGAAGCTGTTGCAAGTTTGTTAAAATCGACTCATCCATTTGTCCAGAAGTTATCTGAAACGTTGAATATTGATTTTGGTTTTTGGGTGGATGACATTGCAATGTTGAAATCCTTGTTAGCCTCACTGGGATGGTTTTTTTGTGAACCTCAGGATGATTCGACATCGGATGATTTTTATACATGGCAGCATAAATCCACAATCCCCTATAGGAATCTTTATATATCCAGGTGTTTGTTTGCTGATGATGGAAAGTTGAAAGAGATGAAACAATCAGAATGGAATAGTCAATATATTAGTGTGATAGATAATACAGAAACAAGTGGTCAAACAAACGATTATGACACCTCATCATTTGGTTTGCCATTTTGATTATGGAAGAGCATTGCTACATAATATCATATGACCTCGTTGCTTCAGGTAAAGCATATGAGGAATTGTATTCTGCCATTAAATCATATCCCATTTGGGGAAGATTGACAGAGTCCACATGGGCTATTGTTACATCTCAAACTCATGTTGAAATAAGAGATTTCTTAAAGTCTCATATTGATGGCAATGACCGATTAATTGTTATTAAAAGTGGAAAATCTGCTGCATGGACCAAGATAATGGCATCGAACGATTGGGCAAAGACACAACTAGTTAAATGAATTGTAAATAGATGTGAATCCTAACGATAATCAAGAATAAGAAGGAAGAAACTCTACGAATTCTCTCTCAATGAATTTTTGATGATTTAGTGCTGATGAAATAGTTATCAACTATCAATTGGCTTCATGCCAAGTTTCGAACAGTTACAAATAGTCCCAAACCATAAGAATGGCGTATTTCAATCCGATATGTGAAAGTATTACCCTGAGGTTTACTTGCCCTGTGTGTGGGGGAGATGTGGAGTCTGATGCTTTGGGTATTCCTTCGCCCAATTTCGCTGCAGAAAACAACGGTGACAGTATGAACTATGAGGACTATGAGATTGTCTGCGACCATTGCGAGCATAGTTTTCAAGTAACAGTCTATAATGCCATGGATGGTGGTGAGGTTGAGGTGGAAGGAGTAGATGATGTTTCGGTTAAGGAGGAATATACAGAGGAGGAAGAGGATTATGAGAACTACGTGTTTGATGTTACGCCGGAGAAACTTACAGATATTCTTAACGAAATAGAAACTCTTTCTAAACCTACAAGGGAGTATCTTTACAGACAGTTATATGCTGGTGCTATAACTAGTATGGAAGCTTTTCTAAGCTCTACACTTTTGAAAGTGGTACTTTCTTCTGATGAGAACAAGCGCAAGTTTGTCGAGAAGTATCTGCCATATAGGAATGAGCAGATTTCTTTCGCGGATATCTTTGAGCAAATGGAGAATCTGGATACAAAAATCCAAGAGACGCTGCGTGGACTGATGTATCACAATTTGGGAAAGATAAAACCCATCTATAAGGAAGTTCTGGATATAGACCTTGGCGATATAAGTGAGATAATGAAGGCAGTGCAAATACGTCATGACATAGTTCATCGTTCTGGAAAAGATAAAAAAGGGAACCTTCACAATATCAAAAAAGAAGATGTGTCATCGTTAGTTGAAAAAGTATCTTTCCTTATGTCTGCTGTTAGCACAAAATTCATGATTAGTGAAGTTCCTGATATCCTAGGTGCTCCAGCTACAGAAGTGAAATTGCCATGGGATGATTGATTGTGACGCATTTATTTTCATAATGAAAAACAACATCTTACAAGAGATAGAGAACCAGAAGTCGCAGTGATAACCATTTAATTGTTTTTTCAACGAAATCATTTAAAAGCATTATGTCACTAGTTAGTTCTGATAGTATACCAGCATCTCGTGCTGTGCATGGAATAAGTGAGCAGCAACGGCGTGATATAAAGCACTTCCTGCAAGGGGCAGTGTATTGCTGGTGCAAGAACAGGAAGGGAGAACCATTTGCTGCTAGAGACCTGCTAGGCGGTGATAACTACTATTGGCAGGATACGCCAATGATGGCTTTGTATGAGTACTACCTTGGTGGTAACAATGAGAATCACGATTATGCTGTAGAAGAAGCAGGAAAGGCCGCAGGTCGCTTGCTATATCAATTGCTGTATGATGATAAGAGAGAGTTTAGAACTTGGAAGGAGTTTACGAGGATGTACCTATGGACAGGTGAAGAAAATAATGGATAATAAGTAAAAAAATATATAATACTTCAGCGATTATCTGTAGTTGTTAGATTGATATCATACCATGTTTTTGGTTGTCAAGATGTATCCTTTTTTCAATACATTTTGGGGTGTTTCGGCATTATTAACTTTGTTAATCAATCACGATGGAAAATATGGAAAAGTTTTTTGTAAGGTGGACTGGAACTAACCTGAGCGGTGTCTTGAAAGCAAAAAATTATTGTATGATGTTAACTGACCATGAACATGATAGGATGCTTCGTGGGTTCGATTCCCTACCGTCCACAATTGAATAATAAATATCACTCATGCTTATACACAAGCAAATTGTAATATGGACGACAACGACCTCTCAACATCAATGCAACAAACAATAGAAGGTGACAATCTTGGATTTGTTTGTGATATTGGAGAAATACTAATAGATGTAGCCTTTAAAGATGGTGTGTTGAAAGATATACCAATCTTGGGAACTATAGTGGGTGTTAGCAAATGTATCAAGAACGTCTATGACATGCATTTTGCAAAGAAACTAATAGCTTTTCTTGTTCCCATCAAAGATGTGTCACAAGAACAACGTGTAGCAGCAATCAAGAAATGGGAAAAAGATGAAAATTATAGAGGAAAAGTTGGTGAAACGCTCTTAGGGATGATAGAAAGGTGTGATGATACTATGAAGGCAGGGTGGCTCTCTATGTTGTTTTATGAACTTGTCTTAAAAAGAAACAACTCGCGCCTCTTTATGAGAGCAGAGAAGACGTTGTCATCTCTTTCTGTAATGGACGTACAAGCATTCTTGAATATGCCGAAAGAACAATTTTGTAAAATCAAAGAAGAGGAAACTGAACCATTTATAGGGGGTGGACTATATCAAAATCCTAAGATTTCCGAAGTGAAGGATAGCACTCTCAACTTAAGTGATAAATATTGCGAGCCCACTGTAATAGGCTTCTGGATTTATAATGTCTTAAATAACATTCCTGTATCTATAGATGAAAAATAACCACACAATTCTGTAGCCCCTCTCTGATTTCCCTCTATGAATAAGGGATGATAGAATCACAATACCAAGGAGAGGGTAGCATCTCTCATATGATGAGGCAATTCACAGCGGTTCTTCCATTTCATCTCTACCATATTTTTTCAAAATGCCATTACAGATATATAGCTCTTTCTTTCTCCCTCAATAGAGAGAGCGGGAAAGGGTCTTATAAAAACACCTTCCACTCCGACCTCCAAGCGAACGGAAGGTCCACTTCCCAACAATCTCCACACACTCAACAGAGCGACTGTCGTACACACAAGTGACTGCCGTATACATGGCAACGTATCTTCCAGTTATTTCCAAATGTACCTGCCACTCATTTTCTGAACCATAGAATGTAGATGATATGGAAAATGTGTCTTTAAAGCTTTTATCTAGATACAAATCACTGCCAAAAGGGTTTGAGTGGAATGACATTCCGTCCTTTGCAGTGATAACAGGAGTCAATGGTGTAGGAAAGACTCAACTTCTTGAGGTGATAAGAGGGCGGAGTGAAAGGCCAAATATTCGAGGTGTCGTTCCAACAATTTCCCGTGAAATTACTTCTCCCAACGGCTCGGAAAACCTTATTTTCAGTGAGAACACAACTCAGAGGGGATTGTCGTTAAATAGTTTGATTGAGTATGTGAAGAATGAGGAGCAGCGACTTGTTACACTCAGGAATCTTGATCAACAAATACAAAGCCTTCAGAACTCAATTGATTTTTGGCATCAAAAACTTTCTCAGGCAACCGATAAGGTTGAGCGACTGCAATTAGAAAACAACATAAAGGGAAATGAACAACAGATAAGAAATGTTAGAAATCAGAAACTAGACGTACCTATATATGCCTATGACGAGGAGCTAAAGAGAATCTCTCGAAAACTGGATAAGAAAGTAGAAGAATTGACTGAGGACGAAATCCGTCAAATAGCGATAGATAATTTTGAGTCCTTAACGAATGTTGAAGAGCTTACGAGATTTATTGCGAATGAGAATCAGAGATACATGAAACGTGTAGTTCATCTTTCTGAAACACATCAAGATGAAGAGAAGGAACAGCTGGTGGCACAAGAGCGGCCATATCAAACAATCAACCGTATATTCCGTCAGTATAACTTCGACTATTTTGACATGCTCAATCCCTTCCCCTTTGATGGAAAACTAAATGGTGAAATACGTTTTCAAGGAAAAGAAGGAGAAATAGTAGATTATAACTCCTTGTCTAGCGGAGAGCAAGCCATTGTCCAGTTTGTTATCTGGTCTTATGGTCAGGATTTCCGAGGAAACCGACTCAATACGATGGTACTTGATGAGCCTGATGCGCATCTTCATCCGTCTATGTGCAAGATGATGGTTGAGATTTTTTCGGAGATGTCAGTAAAAAAGGAGAACGGGGGAGGAGGTATCCGCATCATTATAACGACTCATTCTCCATCCACAGTTGCTTTTGCTCCCGAAGGTTCATTATTTATAATGCAGCGTGAACCAGACAACAAGAGAGTGATAAGACCTACGACCTCAGAAGAAGCAGTGGATATACTAAGTGATGGTATCTTCACATTCTCACGGGCAATGAGCAGTTTTTCTTCAGTATCCGCAAGTCCTAAGCAGAATATTGTTTTTGTCGAAGGAAAAACAGATGTGCGCCATTTTATGAAAGCAATACAGATGTTGGCACCTGATTTGGATGTGGCGTTCTTTGATATGCATGATGCAACAACGCTATCCAGTTTCATTAAATGTGTTCCAGCAAAGCTGTTCAATAAAAAGTCACTGATAGCGCTGTTCGATTGTGATATAGAAGGCAATAAGGGGTTTAACGGGAAAGACTGTGGTATATCTGGGGTTAAAGAAGTTACATCGGAACAAAGTGAAGGTAAGTCTTTCTGTATCAAGATTATCCCTCCAGAAGGATTGGAAAAATATTGTCCAGTAGAGTATCTGTATTCAAAAGGTGTACTTGAAAGCAATAATATGTTGAAGAAGAGAGACTTCAAAGAGTTTACCAATCTAATAGGTTATTCAACACCTGATGAGTCTGACCAACTTTCTGATGAGTTTAAAAATGAGACCTCATTACGTCCATTCAAAGTGAATGATGACAAAAAGAACATTTTTTCGGAAACTATACAAGGTTTCTCAGATCCAGAAGTGTTTAAGGCTTTCAAGCCAACTATTGATTTAATAGATCGCATAATATCGAGATAAAAATGGCTGTTAAGGCTGTTATTAATGGGGCTGTTTTTGAATAAGAAATCGATATAGGTGATAGGAGAACTTGATACAATGCCAACATACAAATATTTGGATCAATTTCCACGGCCATTGAAGGAGTGTATCGTTCAGAACAGATGCCTTCCAATCATTGGATCGGGATTCTCTAAAAATGCAGAGATTCCTAAGGGTATGAGTATGCCTGACTGGGGGACTCTTGGTAAAGCTTTTGCAAATGAAATGGATCACTATGATTATAGTGGTACGATAGATGCCATCTCTGCATATGAGCACGCTTATTCCAGACCAATCATGGCTGAAAAAATGAATAAATTTCTCTTGAATGGGTTGGTGAAGCCTGCCCAAACACATGAAGCCTTTTGTCGACTTCAATTTGACATTGTATGTACGACGAATTTTGACCATTTGCTGGAAGATAGTTGTAGAAAGATATCAAAGCCTTGCCGCCCTATTATCAGTGAGAGTCAGTTATCTATAGCCCCGTTGAAAGATGAATTGACATTACTAAAATTACATGGTGATATAGATCATCCCGATAAGATGGTGGTTACAGAAGAGGATTATGATAAATTTTTAGATCAGAACCCCATGTTAGCTACATATCTTTCTAACCTTCTAATAACAAGAACACCAATGTTTATTGGTTATAGTCTTGACGATGATGATTTCCGCCAAATATGGCAGATTGTCAAGAGCCGTTTGGGCAAAATGGTACGTCAGGCTTATGTTATCATTGTCAAGTGTTCAGAAACAGAGAAGGCACGATATGAAAGGAGAGGAGTAAAAGTTGTTAATATAGAAGGTGAAGTTGAAAATTATCCTCAGATTCTGACGGACTTGTTTAATGAGATAAAATCATATTGGGATGATAATGTGAAGACGATAGGGGATAATTTCGCCATGTCAGAGTTAGCCTTGCCCAAAGGTTCTCAGACAAGGCTTTGTCTCTTCTCTGCTCCTATTATGAGCATGTCCTATTATAAAGACATATTTTTCCCCATAGCGATGAAATATGGTTTCATCCCGATTACAGCGGATGCAGTTGTTACTAACAGTGACAACTGGATGGCGAAGGTGTCTTCACTCATATCCAGAATTGATTATTTTGTGGTCGATTTAAGTACCCAGAATACGCTTTATGAGTTTATCCAAATAACTTCGATGGACAAGGAAAATATACTTATTCTCAAAAATGAAGATTATAATATTCCCAATAGTAAATCTTATCATGTAATAACAAAAGAGAAAGATTTCTTTGAAAATCCAGAGCAATATATAACCAAGGTTGAAAATTGGTTTAAGAAGCTCTCGGAGAGAAATTTTAAGAATGGCTTGGATGAACCGGCAAGGTTGCTGGAGAAGAATGAATTCAATGCTGCAGTTATTTCTGCGGTCATTCAATTGGAAGTCAAATTGAGGAAGCTAATAAAGGAGAAAACTGCAGGCAAGGTCTTCGCTAGAGGATTCTTTGAATTAGCGAGGATGGCTTGCGATAAAAAGATTATAAGAAAAGGAGACTTGGAGCAATTAAAGCACTGGTCATATATTCGCAATCAGATAGTTCATTCAGAGATGAGTTTGCAAGAACAAAAAGCAAGATCTATAGTTGACGAAATAACAGGATATACTAAGGCACTTAAAGAAGTATAACGATTCATTGCCAAAACTAACAAATAATTAAAGTATTTTCTATGACTGATTTCCCTCTATGAATAAGGGATGATATAATCACAATCCAAGGGCAGGTCTGCATCTCTCATATGATGCGGCAACGCACAACGGTTCAATAATTGCAGGCCTGCCCACTATTCAATGATTTATAAATATGAAAGTATTAGTTACAGGAGCAAATGGCTACATTGGCCGTCATGTGGTAAAAGCCCTTTTGGATAAGGGGGCGGAAGTGATAGCGTGTGATATTGTGACGAATGATGTGGATGAACGTGCAGAACGTAAGTCTCTTAACTTATTTGAACTCCCCCAAGGCAATGTGTATGAACAACTGGGTTCACCAGACGTTTGCCTTCACATGGCTTGGCGTAATGGATTTGTACACAATGCTCCTACACAGATAGGTGATCTGTCAGCACACTACAAGTTCTTAACGGCTATGATTGATGGTGGTTTGAAACAACTTGCAGTGATGGGAACCATGCATGAGGTAGGGTATTGGGAAGGAGCTATTGACGAGAATACACCTTGCAATCCTATTTCGATGTATGGCATAGCCAAAGATGCATTGCGTAGGGCAATGATACTTTACTGCAAACAGAAAGAGTGCATTCTTCAGTGGCTACGTTGCTACTATATTCTCGGTGATGACAAGAAAAATAATTCTATCTTCTGCAAGTTATTGTTAGCTGCAGAAGAGGGTAAGAAAACCTTCCCGTTCACGACAGGTAAGAATCGATATGACTTCATCACAGTGGATGAGCTGGCTCACCAGTTATCTGCTGCAGTTATGCAGAAAGATGTTGTAGGTATTATTAATTGCAGCACCGGCAAACCTATGAGTTTGGCTGATAGGGTAGAGCAGTTTATCAAGGAACATAATCTTGAGATCAAGTTAGAATATGGAGCATTTCCTGATAGACCTTACGACTCACCTTGTGAGTATGGTGATGCTACAAAGATTAATCAGATACTCAGATTGCAGAAGTAATGGCAGAGGAAGTTACAACAGATGGTAAAAAATCATACGGTCAGATTCTTAAGACTACTGCTGTTTTTGGTAGTGTCAAGATATTCTCTGTATTGATAGGTCTCTTCAAGGCAAAGATAATAGCTATTTCCCTTGGACCTGTCGGTATGGGTATCTTTAACCTTATTAACTATCCTGTTACACTCTTCTCTCAATTCTCAGGCTTGGGTATTTCAACTAGTGGTATTCGTGAGGTTGCCCAAACGCAGGACGAGAAACAATTGAGTGAGACGGCAGAGGTTATCAAGTATTGGAACCGTACTTTAGGCATTATTGGCTCGCTCATTCTATTTGTGCTTGCACCATGGGTTAGTAAACTTTCCTTTGGTGACGATAGTTACAAGTGGGCATTTCAAGTTCTCTCCGTAGTAGTATTCCTTACCAATCTTGGTAGTGAATATGAAGTGCTGTTACGTGGACGACGCAAAACGAAAATGGTGGCTAAAGCTGGTTTTTATAGTTCGCTTGTAGGTTTCATTGCCTCTATTCCTTTTTATTATGCATTTGGAACCAAAGGTATTGTTTTCGTAATCCTTATTACGGCACTAGCTTTAGTATGTATCAACTATTATTATGCTCGTAAATTAAACATTCAGCCAACAAAATTGCCATACCGTGTTATTTTTAAAAGAGGCAAAACAATGGCTTCAATAGGCTTCTTTATCGTTCTGGGGGATTTGATCTTTGTTTCTGTAATAACTGCGGTCAACACATTTATAAGAACAAAAGGCGGTGTTGATGATGTTGGCTATTTTCAGGCATGTATGCAAATTACGCAGTCATCCATCAACATTATTTTGTTAGCAATGGCTGCAGACTACTATCCCCGTCTGTCAAACCTTCAGGGTAACAGTAAAGAAACAAGTATGGTTGCCTCCCAGCAAACAGAAGTGGCGACTTTACTATGCGCTCCAATACTAATAACTTTGATCATTTTCATTCCTCTGGTCATTAAGATATTGTTGTCTAATGACTTTATGTGCATCACCAGAGCAATAAGCTGGTTCCTAATCGGTTCTATATTCCGTCTGCCAAGTTGGGCAATGAATTTTGTTGTGTTGGCAAATGGGAAAACCAGACTTTATGTATTGTTCGTTATTATAAACAACCTAATTCTTCTTCCATTATATTGTATAGGCTATAGCATTTACGGTGTTGAAGGTATTGGATTGTCTTATATTTTACTAATGATTATATACACAATAATCCAGAATATCATTGTTAAGCGGACGCTTGGAGTTGCTTTAGAAAATGCTTTCTGGAAAGTATATATAATAGGAATATTGTTAACGGTTCTTGCTTCTTCTGTCGTTGTACTTGATAATTTGATAATAAAGGCCACGATATCTATTGTGTTGTTGGTTCTTTCATTTTCGTATTCTATTAATTTTCTAAATAAGAAAACTGGTATAATGAATAAAATTAGAAATAAATTCAGTCATGAGTGAAATTTCTAGTAAAATTATTCACAAAATGGAGTTTTTGTATCTAAGCCCCATCTATTATAATAAAGACTTTTTGTCAATTTCAAGTTGTTGCCTTGAAAAATGCCTTAAAGAGTTCCTTGTATATGAATGAGTTTTTGTCTAGACTGGAAAACTGGTTACATAAGCCTTGGCTAAACGTTATTTCAACGGTATATCTGAATTTTAGATTATGCGATTTTAAAGATGCGTTAAAGTTTCCTCTATTCTTTTATGGACGTGTGTACCTCGATTGTACTTTGGGTAAGTTTATTTTCCCTAATGGAGCCCAAAGAGGTGCTGTTAGATTCGGTATGATTAGAGGGCATTTTCAAGCGCCAAAAGGTCGTGTGTTCTTGTGCTTAAAGAAAAACAGCAAAATCATCATTGAATCTTATTGCTCATTCAGTATTGATACAACACTTCGGTTGACGGAAGGTGCTGTGTTAAAGATGGGCGAATCTGTTAGGATTGGCGATGCAGTAAAAATAATGTGCGAGAACGAGATTTCAATTGGTGCTGGTACAGAAATAACATTCGAGTCACAAGTGATTGATACAAATTTTCATTATATGGTTAATAAGACCTCTGGCAAAATCTTGAAAAAGAACAAACCTATCAAAATTGGTTGTCGTAATTGGATTGGAAACCATACAACAATAATGAAAGGAACTCTAACACCAGACGATTGTATTATTGCATCAAATAGCTTGCTTAATAAAGATTATGGATCCCAGTCTAACGTAATGATTGCAGGAACTCCTGCAAAAATCATTGGCGGAGGAATGGCTCGTATATATGATATACAAAGCGAGTTCACTTTGGATCAAAAGTTTAAGTCAGACACATCACTTAATTCAATATTTTCAGACCAACTATGATTAATAATATAAAGGTTGTTATAAAATACATTTTAAGTTTCAGAGCAAGGATTGCTTTAGGAAGTCTCGGAAGCAACTCAAAAATATTTTATCCAACAATTATTGAGCATGGTAAATATATGCATGTTCGCAATAATGTATATATAATGAGAGATGCGAGGATACAGTTGATTCCTTATTTCAAGGATGCAACTCCATATTTCGAGATTGGGGACAATTCACACATTAATAGGTTTTGTCATATTGTTGCTACTCACAAACTCACTATTGGAAAAGGAGTCGGTATCGGTGATTGCGTAATGATTGCTGATGCTACACATGAATTTCAAGACATATCGAAATCTTATTTGTATCAACCATTAAAATATCTTGGCGAGGTATCAATAGGTGATGAAACCTGGGTGGGACGTTGCGTTACGATTCAAGGTTGCAAGATTGGTAGACATTGTGTAATCGGCTCTAATGCTTTTGTAACAAAAGATATTCCAGATTATTGTGTTGTTGTTGGTTCACCAGCCCGCATTATCAAGCGCTACAATTTTGAAACAAAGCAATGGGAAAAGACAGATAAAGATGGTAATTTTCTTCAAGTAAGCTCAAATAATTAATAAAATGAATAATATGGGAAATGTTTTAATTACAGGTGGTGCTGGTTTTATTGGATCAAACTTGGCCCTTAAACTTTTAGCTAAAGGATATAATGTCACTGTTCTTGATAACTTGTCTCAACAAATTCATGGTGATGAACCAGAGGAAACATCTCCATTGTATGCATCCATAAAAGATAAGGTACATTTTATTAAAGGTTCAGTAACTTCTCGTGAAGATTGGTATAAAGCACTGAAAAATCAAGATGCAATTATTCATCTAGCTGCAGAAACCGGCACAGGTCAATCCATGTATGAAATAGAAAAGTATGTGAATACGAATATAGGAGGAACTGCTTTGTTATTAGATATTCTTACAAACACTAATCATCATGTAAAACGTGTGTTAGTGGCTGAATCACGGGCAATATATGGTGAGGGCAAGTATCATTGTGACATTTGTGGGGATGTTTATCCTCATGATCGGAAAGATGAAGATATGGGAAAAGGAGACTACGAATGCCATTGCCCAAAATGTGGTAAACATGTGAAATTGGTTGCCACGACGGAGGATTCCGCCATTCATCCATCGTCTGTATACGGTGTTGCAAAACAAGTGCAAGGACAACTGGTACATCTTGTGTGTCCTACTATAGGGGTGGAATCTGTATCTTTCCGATATCAAAATGTCTATGGTCCGGGACAATCTCTTTCCAATCCTTATACAGGTATCTTGAGTATTTTCTCGACACGAATCAAAAATCATAATGAAATTAATATTTTTGAGGATGGAATGGAAACACGAGATTTTGTGTATATAGATGATGTTGTAGAAGCAACAATTCTTGGATTGGAAACCCCAAATGCTACAGGACATGTCTTCAATGTGGGAACAGGTGTCGCGACGAATGTCTTAACAGTTGCTAAAACATTATGTGAAAAATATGGGATTCAAGTTCCTATTACAATATCAGGGAATTATCGCCTTGGGGACATTCGTCATAATTATGCAGACATTTCGCTAGCACGAGAAATACTAGGCTTTGAGCCCAAATGGAGTTTCTCTGATGGTATTACTGAATTTTGCAAGTGGGTGGATAGACAAGAAGTTCAAACGGACCGATATGATGAGTCTATTGCCGAGATGAAGAATAAAGGACTTTATAAATAGATTATACATGGCCAAAATAGGAATTGTTACAGTGCTTTATAATAGTGCTTCAGTCTTGGAGGCTTATTTCAAAAGTCTATCGGAACAAACATGTAAAAATTTCATCCTTTTTGTTGTTGATAATAAATCTCCTGACAACTCATTGACTTTAGTAGAACGTTTAGCCCTAGAGTATAGTTCTGAATATGAAACAAAAATAATAAAGAATGATGATAATTATGGTGTGGCTAAGGGAAACAATATAGGAATATGTCGAGCGAAAGCTGCTGGATGTGATTATATCCTTTTATCTAATAACGATATTGAATTAAAGAACGATTGTATAGAAAAGTTACTATATCAATCTGAAACATATGGCATGGACATGGTGGTTCCCAAAATATATTTTTACGATGAGCCACTAATATGGTATGCCGGTGGCGATTTTAAATGGGTAAGCGGAACAATAAGACAATGGGGGTATTTAAGTAAAGATGAAAAATCCATCTATAGTAAATGTCACTTGGTTGATTATGCACCGACATGCTTTATGCTTGTAAAGATGAAAGTGTTTAATGAAGTCGGATTATTTGATGAGAAGTATTTTGTCTATTATGATGATACAGATTGGGTTTATCGATGTAAAAAGGCTAAAAAAAATCTGCTTTATTATCCTGAGACATGCATTTGGCATAAAGAAAGTACAAGTACGGGGGGAATGCGTAGTGACTTTTATTTACATTATGCAAAACGTAATCAAGTATATTTCTGTCGAAAGAATTTTGGATTAATTCATCTAGCCATTGTGTTTGTTGCTAATCTATTTTATTATGGCATCAAAAGTAGATTTCAATATACTGTTAGGCAAAGACAAATTATAGAAAAAGCTTATTTGGAAGGTCTTAAAATGAATATTAATGAATAATAATAGTTACTTCTCTATTCGAAATGAGATAGGATTTGCACTTATGCTTATTGGAGTACAAATAGGTACTGCAATTAGAAATGCGTTTGGGATTGAACTAGTAAATATTATAATGGCAACAAGTGTATTATGCGTGCTAAACTTTAAGAACTTGTTTTCAATAAAAATGCCTAGCTATAATGTTTTCTTCTCTTTTTTGATTATTTTCCAGATAATAGAATTATTATATGCATCATTCTGCAAAAAGGATATTTCGAATTTAATCCCAATGCATTTATATTTAATGTCTATTGCGATAGCTCTCTCTACTCAAGATAAAGGTAAGGATTTTCGATATGCAGATGTTTTGTTTTTTTATTTAGGTTTGTTTATTACTATAGTTGTAGCATATCAAGCGACTATGGGCTTCACTGGTATTTTTACATCAAATATCTTTTATAGAGAAGATATAGGTACAAGCCAAATGGAAAAAGGCGGCGATAAAATCACGATGGGAAGAGCGATACTATTTGCTGTAATCAGTTCGATTGTATACACTCCACGATTCAAAGTGGAACATGTTATACGAGTAATTTGTGTAATTGCTGCGTTTGTTGGTTTGATAATGTTTAATTCAAGATCGCCAATGGTAATGTCATTCATGTGTTTGTTGGTTTATATGATAAAGAAGAGCCAACTTAAATCTAGGGTATCTTTTTTTTCATATAGAACGTTTACAAAGTTATTTATATATTTATTACCTGTCATGGTTGTACTCGTGATAACTTATTTGAGTGTTGACTATGTAGCAGAAAGTATTGACAACATTTTTTCTAGTGCAATTCGAGGATTACTAACTTTGTTTGGTGATAAATCCATGGGTGTTGACCAGTCTGCTAATTATAGACATGAAGTGATACGTAAAATAGGAAATGCTGATTATTCTTTATTTGATTATATATTGGGGGCTGGATATTTTACTATTTTTATAGATATACCTATCGTTCAGGCATTCTATGATTTTGGTATTTGGGGAATTGTCTATTTGTTCCTCCTGTTAATAATGCCGCTCTTCTTTTTATTAAAATACAATACAAGCAAAGCTCCTGTTATGATAGTGTTGCTCTTCTCCTTACAATATTTGTTTGATCAGTTCTATTGCGGATTGCCCTATTGGTTCTTCCAATATATTCCAATAACTTTACTTTCATTTTTCTATTACAATAGTAAAAGTAACTTATTTTTGTCTACTAAAAATCGCTAAGCCTTTTTGTTGCCAGAGTAAAGACCAATATGCAGTATAAGTGTATCAAGTGAAAATGCTATCAGCCCAAGGATTAATTTAAAAACGTCCATTTTTTGTGGACATTAGTAAGAATAATTATGAATTTATATCTTTTTCCAGCCCCCGCTGACGATAAAGGAGGATATGATATCGCAGTCAAAGATGCATATATACGATTGCAGCCTTCAAGTGATGATATTATTGTTTGGGCTTGTTTATCTAGACCGACATGTGCAAAAGATGGCGATTATATTGTATATTATCATCCTTTCAAATCTTTCTATTCTGCCAAGAAAATATGTTCAGGTCATTTAAACTTTGAGTTCTCTTATAAAGATTTATCTTTTCTAAAAGGGATGGCACCTAGTTACATCCATTGTGATGATGTCGTATTTTATCGAGCAGTACGCAAATTATTCCCGGATAAAATGATTACAGTTCGTTTCCATAATGTTTTTTCAAGGATTTATGATAGGGTAAAGTTTTTGGGAATTGATGTCGATTGGCGTTTCAGCGGGAAGATGTTTTTTTCACGTTTTCTTGAAAAAAGCATTATGTTGGATCCGCTTGTTCATAAAACTTTTCTTACAGAAGAAGATGCTACTTATTATCATTTGATTACAGGAAATACTGATTATGACGTATGGAAGACAAAAATAAGTGTAAAGAGGGAATTTTATAATGAGATAAAACAAATTGTATGGTTTGGTGGAATAGAGGGACATAAAAAATATTCGGTTAAGTGGTTTCTGGAAGAGATATGGCCTTCGATTCATCAAGATTTTCCTTATCTGGAATTTCACCTATATGGGCGTTATAGTGAGCAATATCATGATGAAAAACTAAATGTTGTCGGTCATGGTTTCTATCAGAACAAGGATTGGCCGTATATGGATAGTGGATTGTATATAAATCCAGATCTTATGGGGGGAGGAATAAAAATAAAAGTACAATCGTATTTGGAGAATGGAATAAGGTTCATTTCTACTCCTTTTGGATATGAAGGATATGAAAAATCATTTATTGATGATGTACAATGTTATGTCGTTCCTTCGCAATATTGGCGAACTAAAATTAAAGAAATTATAAAAGATTCGAAGAGTCAAATAAATTAATATAAAGTATGTCTAGAAAAGAAGAATTAAAGGATCAGATTCTTAATCTGACACGTGAGTATTATCGTGAGGTTCATGCTCCCCAGTCCGCATTTGAGGCAGGCAAGACTCGTGTGAATTATGGTGGTCGTTACTTCGATGACGAAGAGATGGTGAACCTCATAGATGCATCTTTGGATTTCTGGTTGACAGCAGGTCCATGGGCGCATAAGTTTGAAACAAATCTTGCCAAGTGGCTGGGGATAAAGTATTGTTCATTATGCAATTCTGGTTCATCTGCCAACCTCCTTGCTTTCTCTGCACTGACTGCGCCAGAACTGAAGGAACGTCAAATTAGAAGAGGTGATGAAGTCATCACTGTTGCAGCTGGATTCCCCACTACTGTAGCCTGCATTGTTCAGTATGGTGCAATTCCTGTTTTCGTGGATATGAGTGTGGAAGAAGGTAACATTGATACCACCCAGATGGAAAATGCTCTATCTTCTAAGACCAAAGCCGTGATGATTGCTCACAGTTTAGGTAATCCATTCAACCTGCAGGTGGTGGTTGACTTCTGCAAGAAGCACAATCTGTGGTTGGTGGAGGACAACTGTGATGCCCTTGGCTCAGAATACTTCATTGATGGAGAATGGAAGAAGACTGGAACTATTGGTGACATCGGTACGAGTAGTTTCTATCCTCCACATCATATGACTATGGGTGAAGGTGGTGCTGTTTATACCAACAATCCAGAATTGCATAAGTATGTAAACAGTTATCGTGATTGGGGACGTGACTGCTGGTGTGTAGGTGGTGTGGATAACACTTGTGGTTGTCGCTTCACGGGTCAGTTCGGGCAACTTCCTCAGGGCTATGACCATAAGTATGTATATTCTCATCTTGGTTATAATTTGAAAGCGACCGACCTTCAGGCTGCCATTGGCTGTGCTCAGTTGGAAAAGCTTGACTTCATCGTGAAGCGCAGAAGGGAGAATTATCAGACCATGTACGATGGACTGAAGGATGTGAAGGGTCTTCTGCTTCCAGAACCACAAAAGAACAGCAATCCTAGTTGGTTCGGCTTCTTCATCACCGTGAAGGAGGATGCTGGCTATACACGTAATGAACTGACCAAATACTTGGAAGACCACAAGGTGCAGACTCGCAATCTTTTCGCAGGCAATCTGCTGAGGCATCCAGCCTTTGAGCAGTATGAGGAGAATAAGGATTATCGTGTCGTTGGTGGTGCTCTTCCTGTTACAGATAGCATTATGCGTGATTCCTTCTGGCTTGGTCTTTATCCAGGCATGACTCCAGAGAAACTCCAATATATGATTGACACAATTAAGGCATTCGTTGCATCGAAGGCTTAACTGTCAATTGTCAACTATCAACTGTCAATTATAATAATGAAGGTTGTATTATTAGCAGGAGGTTTTGGTTCCAGAATCTCCGAGGAGTCTGTGTTCAGACCCAAACCGATGATTGAGATTGGCGGCATGCCCATCCTCTGGCACATCATGAAGGAGTTTGCCTACTATGGACATAATGAGTTCATTATTTGTGCAGGTTATAAACAGGAATACATTAAAGAATGGTTTGCCAATTATTTCCTACACAACTCCGATGTGAGTTTTGACTTCCGTGATGGGAAGAATGAGACGACCATCCACGAGAGTCATCTGGAGCCTTGGAAGGTAACGGTAGTGGACACCGGTTATAATACTATGACTGGAGGACGTATCAAACGCATCCAGAAGTATGTAGGTAATGAACCTTTTTTCATGACCTATGGTGATGGTGTTTGTGATGTGGATATTAATAAACTCTTAAAATTTCACCAAAATCATGGGAAGGCAGCAACCCTTACCGCTGTCAAAATGGCACAAGATAAAGGAGTGCTTGACATTGAAGGCGGTGCCGTGAAATCTTTTCGTGAAAAGAATATCAGTGATGGTGCTCCCATAAATGCAGGATACATGGTGCTGCAACCAGAAGTGTTCGACCTCATAGACGGAGATGATACAGTATTCGAGAAAAAACCGCTTGAGACTCTTGCAAAGAATGGTCAACTGATGTCATACATTCACGAAGGTTTTTGGCAGTGCATGGATAATATTCGTGAGAAGAACATGTTGGAGAAATTGCTTCAAGCAGGCAGGGCACCTTGGAAAAAATGGGAACGTATAGTACCAAATAAGATTTAAAATATATGGTCGACATTTTTAACAACTTTTATGGAGGTAAACGTGTCTTGGTGACTGGCCACACGGGTTTTAAAGGCTCGTGGCTTTCTATCTGGCTCCATGAGATGGGAGCCGAGGTGGTTGGCATAGGTTTGAATCCATATTCAGGGAGAGATAACTACGTGCTTTCTGGTATTGGCAAGAAGATAAAGGCAGATATTAGGGCTGATATCCGTGATGGCCAGAAAATGAAGGACATTTTTACAGAGTATCAGCCAGAGATGGTTTTCCATCTGGCAGCACAGCCATTGGTTCGTCTCAGTTATGAGATTCCGGTTGAGACTTACGAGACCAACGTGATGGGTAGCATTAATATCATGGAGGCCGCTCGAATTACAGATTCTGTGAAAGTGGTAGTGATGATCACTACCGACAAGTGTTACGAGAACAAAGAACAAATATGGGGCTATCGTGAGAATGAACCCATGGGCGGGTATGACCCTTATTCATCCTCCAAAGGCGCAGCTGAGATTGCTATCAATTCATGGCGCAGAAGTTTCTTTAATCCTGCCGATTATGGTACAAAGCATCATGTTGCAATAGCCAGTGTTCGCGCAGGAAATGTTGTAGGAGGTGGTGACTGGGCAAAAGACCGCATTGTACCAGACTGTATCAGAGCATTGGAGGCAAACAAGGCTATCGAGATTCGTTCTCCTAAAGCCATTCGTCCTTGGCAACATGTGTTGGAACCTCTGTCTGGTTATCTTCTCCTTGCTTCCAAAATGTGGAATGAGCCAACGATGTATTGTGAGGGTTGGAACTTTGGCCCTCGTGCAGAGAGTATCACTCCTGTCTGGAATGTGGCTACAAAGCTTATCGCAAATTATGGTAAAGGCGAGCTTAAGGATGTCTCAGACCCCAATGCCCTTCATGAGGCCAGTCTACTGATGTTGGACATAAGTAAGGCTAAATTCTATTTGGGATGGGAACCTCGAACAAATATTGACCAATGTGTGGCTCTTGTGGCAGAATGGTACAAGCGTTACCAAACAGAGGATGTCTATAACCTCTGCGTTGAGCAGATAAAAGAATTTTTAAGATGATTAAAGTTTCTGATTACATAGTCGATTTTCTTGTAAAGCAAGGCGTAAAGGACTGTTTTATGTTAGTTGGCGGTGGTGCTATGCACCTTAATGACTCTGTCGGAAGTCATTTGGGTATGAACTACGTCTGCTGTCTGCATGAGCAGGCTTGCGCTATGGCTGCTGAGAGTTATGCACGATGTAAACGGGATTTGGGCGTTGCTATAGTGACTACTGGCCCTGGTGTAACAAATACTGTGACAGCTATTGGCGCAGCATGGATTGAATCTACACCACTTTTTGTTATCAGTGGACAAGTCAAACGTTCTGACTCATTGGAGAACACTAGTGTGCGTTCCATGGGTGTTCAGGAATTAGAGGTGGTTCCTATTGTAAAATCCATTACCAAATATGCGGTGAAGTTAAAAGATCCAGAGATGGTGCGCTATGAGATGGAAAAGTGTGTGGCTATTGCGAGACAAGGACGACCAGGTCCAGTGTTGTTAGACGTCCCTTTGGATGTACAGGGAAGTTTTGTTGAAGAAGATGCGTTGGTAGGATATTCCGCGGATTATCAGAAACCATCCGTCAAGAAAGAAACAATAGATTCTGTCGTCAAGTTGCTTAAGAATGCCAAGCGTCCAGTGTTCTATGGTGGTGGTGGCGTATATATGAGCAACGCTTCAGAAGATTTCGTGAAACTGGCCGAGAAGTTCAATGTGCCAGTAATGACCACGTGGAATGGTATAGATATTATATGGAATGACCATCCTTTATATATGGGAAGACCTGGAGCTATAGGACAACGTGCTGCAAACTTTATCATTCAAAGTTGTGACTTGTTAGTGACTTTTGGAACTCGATTGGCATCTTTACAGACTGGTTTTAATTACGATGACTATGCCCGTAATGCCAAGATGGTGATGATTGATATTGACTCGGCAGAACTGGATAAAGTCAAACTTCATCCTTACATGAAAGTGGAATGTGATGTAAAGGATTTCATTCAGCAATTGCTGGACGAGAATGTTATGATGCCTGATCATAAAGTATGGATAGATGCTTGCCATGAGGTGGTGGATCAATTCCCCAATATCCCCAATGATTGGAGGCAAACAGATGAGCCAGCCAATTCATATTTGTTGGTTGAATCACAGTCCAAACAGATGAAGGATGACGATATTTATTGTGGTGGTCGAGCAGGTACTTGTGTGGATACCATTATTCATGCATTCCAAGTGAAGAAAGGACAGCGAGTAATAGCAACCAAGGGGCTATCCTCTATGGGCTATGGATTGCCTGCTGCTATTGGAGCAGCAGTGGCCTATCCTGGAAGAAAGATTGTTACCAACATCGGTGATGGTGGTTTTGTGATGAATATTCAGGAACTAGCCGTAGTCAAACATCTGAATCTCCCCATCAAAATATTCATTCTTGATAATCACGGATATGCTACTATTGTCGCAACCCAGACCAATGTGTTCAAGGGTCATTTCGTCGGTTGTGAGCATGAGTCAAATCTTGCGTTAGGTGACATCAAGGCTGTAGCTGAAGCATATGGAATAAAGACGTTCTCTATTACAAAGAATTCAGAAATAGATAGCGTAATTGGTGAAGTCTTGGAATATGATGGTCCTGTACTCTGTGTAGTGAACGTATCAATCCGCCAGCTTATTCAGCCTCGTCAAGCCAACTTCAAGAATGAAAAAGGACAGATGCAGTCTAGGGCATTAGAAGACATGAAACCTCTTATGGAGGCAGATATGGTTAAGAATATATTGGCAAAATTATTGAGCATATGAAAACTGTTTTAATAACAGGAGCTGGACCGACAGGCGTTACTGGACGCGCAATTAAAGAAAGCCTTTTGGATTCATACAACATATTGTCACCTAGTAGTAAAGAATTGGATTTAACAGATGACGCTGCTGTAAGCAACTACTTTGATGCTCACACAATAGATTTTGTGGTGCATTGTGCTACCTGTCGCAACAATATTAGTCAGACCGTTCATATGGTGGATGAGGAACTGGAGAGTAATTTGCGAATGTATTTTGCACTGGCAGCACAATCAGAAAAGTTCAAGAAGATGGTGTATTTTGGTAGTGGGGCAGAATATGATAAATCAAGACCTATTGTCAATATCAATGAAGAACAATTTGGAGAGCGAATTCCCCCCAATAGGTATGGCTTAGGAAAGTATATTATGAACCAACATTGCCGCAACAGCAAGAACATTTATAATCTACGGATGTTTGGAACGTTGAATAAATATGAACGCTATACAAAGAATGTGGTTTGTAATCTTTGTGCAAAAGCTGTGATGGGATTGCCCTTGATGTTGAGGCGTGATTGTTTATTTAGTTGGGTTGATATTCGTGATGTTGCTAAAGCTATCGATTATTTGTTCTGCAATCCAGTTTCACGGCATGACTACAACGTAGCTTTATCACAAAAATACAGTTTGTCAGAAATAGCTTCAATTATAAATGAAGTCGCTAATTTAAATACCACGACTATAGCTTTTGAAAGAACAGGAATGAATTATGATTATACATGTGAAACCAAATGTTTTCAGCATGATATTCCTATATCAATGACTAATATTAGGTCTTCTATATTAGATGTTTTTCAATATCTTTTTTCAATTAAAGATTCAATAGATACGGAAAATATAGATAATCGGTGGGGTTAAGTATATTTGTTGTGAATTTTGATCCGACAGATGGTAGTATGGAAATGCATGCTGGGGGCAGACGTGGAACATATGTCTATGTAAAGGATGCAGCAAGGAAAATTGGCGAATGGGTATTCCATGCAGTTTCTAATGATAAACTTCAAACAAGAAGTGTATAATATGGCTTCTAATGATACACGTATGTTGGCTGACATCATCGACGTAATACAAGAAATCACAAGCTCTTTAAGTGGGTGGAAGTTGGATAGATAATCTTGAGAAGGACGTAACTATATACAAATAAACTGTAGTGATTGTGAAGCCAATGACAGAATGGAAAAATTGTGAGATAATTGGCGAGGTGACAAATAATGTCAGATTGGGATTTAATGGGATAGCATAATGGAAAGATATGATGTCTAAAGAAAATAGATTTGCATATTCATGTTATATAAAAAAATAAGATGAGTTTTATTTCTCCATATTCAAAAACGGATGTCATTAAAAGACAATTGTGGACGTTTTCTTGGCTTATACTTGTCCGTCCCATTCCCAGGAACATGTGTAGTGGATGGAAACGTTTTATCTTAAGATTATGGGGGGCAAAAATAGCAGATAATGCGATAGTGTATTCTAGTTGCAAAATCTTTGCCCCATGGAATCTGACAATGGAAGTTGGTAGTTGTATTGGACCTGATACAGATATATATAATGCAGCAATGGTGATACTTAAAGAAGGGGCGATAGTCTCCCAATATTCATATCTTTGTACAGCAACACATGATATTAGAGATAAGAATTTCAGATTATACTCATTGCCCATCATTTTAGAAAAGAATAGTTGGGTGGCTTCAAAATGTTTTATTGGACCTGGCGTTACTATTGGTAAGGGGGCTGTAGTTGGTGCATCAGCGTCTGTTTATAAAGATGTTCCAGCATGGACTGTCGTGGGTGGTAATCCTGCAAAAATAATAAATAAAAGAGAATATGTTAGAAAGTAATATTACGGTTATCATTCCAATACGGAATGAGATTAAACATATTAAAAGGTCTATTTTAAGTGCAAAAAGATTGACCTCTCATGTATTTGTTGTGGATTCTGATTCAACAGATGGCAGTTTAGAAATGGCTGAATCTTTGGGTACAAAGGTATTTCAGTACAAATGGACAAAAGAAAGCAATTTTTCCACAAAAATAAATTGGGCTTTAAAAAATCTTCCTATCACAACCGAATGGGCTATAAGACTCGATGCTGATGAGTATTTCATGGATAATTGTATTGACCATTTGGAGTCCGAATTGCAGAATGTGCCAGAAGACGTAAATGGCATTACTCTAGTTAGACGTATTCATTTCCTTGGAAGATGGATGAAACATAGTGGCGAATATCCTAAAACGAGTATGAGGGTCTTTCGTGTGGGTCATGTGGAGATGGAAAGTCGCTGGTTAGATGAACATGTAGATGTTAAAGATGGACAGGCTTTGGCTATTCCTTACGACATAGTCGACGATAGTCAGATAACATGGAAAGAATGGATTGATAAGCACAATAATTATTCAACGAAAGAAGCAATAGAACTAATTCATCAGGAGATTGGATTGTTTGACCGCAGTGAGTCTCATTTGGATATAAAAGCTCAAAAGAAAAAGGACATTAAAGAAAAGTATGCCCACATGCCTAGATACTGGCGCTGTTTTTTATGGTTTATTTATCGGGAATTCTTTAAATTGGGATTTCTTGATGGCAAGGAAGGATTCTTGTGGAACTTTTTCCAAGCTTGGTGGTATAGGACTCTTGCAGACGTTAAGGTCGAAGAGATATACAAAGCATGTGGGAAAGATAAAGAAAAAATATTTAAGTATGTAAAAGAGAAATATAACTTGGATATTTCGAAAGGATAAGCATTAAGGTAAACTTATCATCATAAAAAACAATGAGAGTTTCAATTATCACCTCATGCTACAATCGTGTGGCAACTATTCGTGGAGCGATGAAAAGTGTGTTGGCACAGGACTATCCAGAGATAGAATATATAGTGGTGGATGGTGCGAGCACAGATGCTTCTTCCGATGCGATTCAGAAGGAAATGGTAAGATGTAAGACGGAAGATTTTGCTGTTGCTCATCCTCTTTTCAATTTTAAATTTATCTCAGAACCTGACCACGGAATGTATGAGGCAATCAACAAGGGTATCCGAATGGCAACGGGTGATATCATCGGTTTAGTGCATTCTGATGATTTCCTCTATGATAGTCATGTGATTTCGGACGTTGTGAAGGCTTTTGAAGAGACGGGTGCGGATTTTGTGTATGGCGATGGCATATATGTGGATTATCACAAGACGGACAAGATGGTACGAAACTGGAGAGGAGGGAAGTACCATCGTTGGAAGGTGAGATGCGGATGGCTGCCTTTGCATCCGACTTGTTATATACGCCGTGATGTGATGATGAGGGAAGGACTGTATGATGAATCTTTTAAGATTGCGGCAGATTCAGATTTGCTGGTGCGCTATCTGTACAAGGCACATCTGAGGGTTCATTACATGAAGCGAAAGATTATACGTATGCGGATGGGAGGGCTGTCAACAGATCGTAGAAAACAGAAGCTGATGTGGAATGAGGACATTCGTCTGTATAGGGCTCATGGCTTTTCACCTTTACCAACTAAAATCATGAAAATGATGTGGAAGGTGCCACAATTCATCGAGGCTAAGTTTCTTTAGGAAAAGAAATGCTTAGCCTTTCTTTTTGTCAGTCCATGAGCCTGCATGCATTTGGGTGCTGCTTTGTCCACCGAGTTTGTCCTCAATCAGCATCAGCAGGTTCTGTATCTTGTAAGTTATCTTGCGAAAAATGTATGATATGGTCATGTGTGATGAATCAGTAAGGTCGGCAAAGATACTGAGATTTTGAGAACTTCTATTCCTGTGGTATGAAAAATCTGAAGAATAATTATATAAATTATTTTGATTTTGTCAGATTTTGTATTGATGACACAACTTCTGTTCCAGATTCCATCTGTAAGTTGGATTGGAATGAATTGTATGTTTTCATGTGTGAACAGGCGTTGGTAGGTGTGATGATGCACGGGCTTCAGAAACTGCATAGAGAGATTGGGGTACCACGTGAAGTGGTGCTGCAGGCATTTACTATGGCAGAGAGAATCCGTGAACGGAATTCTTTTCTGTACAAAAAGGCGATGGAGGTGATAATAGGATTCCAACAAGAAGGTTTTGATTGTTGTATCTTGAAAGGACAGGGGAATGCGTTGATGTATCCAGATGTGTACATGAGGACTCCTGGGGATATTGATATACTTGTAAAAGAAGCGGACAGAAACTTACTGAAAAAGTATGTGTGGACAAAAGGGAATGTGTCTGGTTGCCATTATCATCATATAGAGTACCAGGAGGATGGAGTACAGATAGAAGTGCATTTCTTCCCTTGCTCCATGAACAACCCCTTTTTTCATCATCGACTGCAGAAATGGTTCTCGCAACAATTGTCTATTGGATGCGATACCGTGGCCTTGCCTGATGGGACAGGGAACATTCCTGTCCCCACAATGAGGTTTAACATTGTATATCAGTTGGCGCATCTGATGCATCATTTCTTTGATGAAGGAATCGGGTTACGGCAGATGATGGACTACTACTATTTAGTTAGGAGTGAGAAGTTAGGAGTGGGGAGTGATGGACCTTCAGCTCAAAGGAGTCAATCTGGTGTGAAACGTGATGCCACTTTGACATCGCGAGATGAATTGACAAACACATTGAAGCATCTTAATCTCTATCAGTTTGCAGGGGCTGTGATGTGGGTGCAGCATGAGGTGTTCGGACTGGAGGAGGAATACTACATCGTGCCACCTGATGAGTGGCGTGGGAAGTTGCTGTTGGAAGAAATCATCAAAGGTGGAAACTTTGGGCAGTATTCAGGACTGACCAATCATTCCATCGGCACTAAATATTTCCTGAAAATCAAGCGTAACATGCGCTTTATTCATGCCTATCCAGCGGAAGCGTTATGTGAGCCTTGGTTTCGTACTTGGCACTTCTTCTGGCGGTTGGCACATAGATAGAAGGTGTTTTTCTGGAGATGTGAAGTGTATGATTGATGGAGATGATGCGTATGGAGAT